>Ga0207433_10000397_pt1 | contig 100431 bp, 57 predicted proteins | sample YelNatPaOPGAMG01_FD_187559 | JGI IMG/M metagenome (GOLD analysis project Ga0207433, IMG submission 187559) | Hot spring thermophilic microbial communities from Obsidian Pool, Yellowstone National Park, USA - OP-RAMG-01 (SPAdes) (version 3) | ecosystem: Environmental > Aquatic > Thermal springs...
CAGTCGCACCATTCTTATTTTTAGCATTCACATCGGCTCCTTTCTCTATCAGCAATTCAACCACTTCTTTATGTCCTCTTTCCGAAGCATCCATCAAAGCTGTCCAACCAATATCATCTTTGGCATTCACATCAGCACCCTTTTCTATTAATAGTTCAGCAATTTCTTTATGTCCTTTTTCGGAAGCATACATTAAAGCAGTTCCACCAAACTTATCCTTCGCATTCACATCCGCACCTTTTTCTATCAATAATTCTATTACTTCTTTATGCCCATTAGAAGAGGCAAACATTAAAGCAGTTTTACCATCTTTATTTTTAGCATTTACATTAGCCCCTTTTTCTATTAATAGTTTAACGACTTCTTTATTCCCATTATAAGAAGCAAGCATTAAAGCATTCCAGCCATTATTACTTTCAGTATTTATATCAGCCCCATTTTCTAATAACAGTTCAGCAATTTCTTTATTACCAAATTGAGAAGCAAACATTAAAGGTGTCCAGCCATATTTGTTTTTAGCATTAACATCCGCTCTTTTCTTTATCAATAATTCAACAACTTCTTTATGCTCTTCCAAAGAAGCAAGAATTAAAGCAGTTTTACCCTCTTTATCTTTAGCATTCACATCCGCTCCTCTTTCAATCAGTAATTCAACTATCTCTTTATCACCTTTCAAAGCAGCAAACATTAAAGCAGTCATACCATCATTATCTCTGGCATTCACATCAGCACCATTATCTATCAGTAATTCAGCCACTTCTTTATAACCTTTCCAACAAACAATCATTAAAGCAGTTGTTCCATCTTCATCATCTTTAGCATTTACATCTATTCCGTTATTCAATAGTTGCTTAACTTCTTCTAAATTACCTTTCCAACAAGCATTTAAAAATTCTTTAATTTTCATTTTACCTCCTTTTATTTTTAAGAATTTTCCGCCTCTTAGGATTTTAAAACCCTAAGTTTTTCATTATCGGAAAGTTTTTTGTAATATTTAATACCTCGTAAAGTGAAATTTGGTTTTCCTTTTTTCATTTCTTGCTCCTTTCAAATGTATAAACGAAAAGTCTTATTGTATAATTCTCTTGCTATTTCAGAATTCCCATCAGAATAATAATCTAACAGTTCCCATATTCTATCTGTTCCCCAAACTTTCATCCCGTAACAACCTTTCTTCTTCGCCCAATACGGATGATGAGGATCTATAATTCTTACAATCTCATAATCATCTCTCAGAACATACAAATTAAAATACGGAAATTGCGAATTGTACTCCCTTGAAAATCCCCAATCTTGGAAAGAAACTAAAATCTTTTTACAACTTCTTAAAAGTTCTAATATTTTTTCTTTTTCCATTTTTTTACCTCCTTTTTATTTTTTAAAAATTTTCCGCCTCTTAGGGTTGGTTAAAAACCCCTAGAAGCGGAATAAAATTTTTAACCTTATTTTCTTTTTTCCTTTAATCCTTTTTTAAAACTTCTATAATAGCATCATATTTTTGGGAGATTTCCTTAAGGTCTTCTCTGTCATAGATATCATAGTCTTCTTCATCTAAGTTGTTCCATCCTTCGACAGCATAATCTAAAGCAGTCCAGCCATTTTTATCTTGAATATTAACATCAGCACCTTTTTCTAATAATAACTCAACCACTTCTTTACAACCGTAATAAGAGGCGGAATTTTAACTACTTTAAAACTTTCATTAGTTCTTTAAACCATTTATCATTTAATAAAATACTTTCGTTATACAATATTTCCATTTTATCAATTTCCCCATTCATGATTACAAAATATCTCAAACTTGCTCTTCCGTCGTTAATCGAAATCGTCCAAGAAGATGGGAATAACAGATGTCTTACTTCAAAATACACATTATTTTGCGATTTAGATACATCAATCTTTATATGCTCTTGAGTTCTTATCTTCTCCAAAATCTTTGGTAATTCATCTATCTTCTTAAAATTTGCCGATTTTATGATTTTCCACATTCTGTTAATAAGTTTTTTCAAATCTGAAAAACAAATGTAATCTTTATCAATCAGCTTTTTCATTTTTCCTCCTTTTTAGCATTTTTATAATCTTTTCTTCATCATAATCACATAGTTTTGCTCCGCATTCTGGGCAGACTTGGTAAATATCCGAAGTTTGAAATTCGCCAGTAGCCCATATTATTTTTCCCTCTTCATTCAATTCCGGCTCCCAAAGATATGAACCCTCTTCAATAATAAGAATTTTATCAATCCTAGTCCCACAATATGGACATTCCATATTTTTCATTTTTCCTCCATTATTAGATTTTCTCCATTCCATATATATATGTGTTTTTTATGGTAAAATTCCTCAATTTCTAGAGTATCTGAATTTATTTTTAATTTTATCCAATCAGTTGTGATTCTTGCTTTTTGGTGGGGTAAAAAAACAACTGTAGTTCTTTTGACACAAGGTGTCATCCCTCTTTCAAATTCAGGAATAGATTTAAATATTAAGAATTTCCCCTTTTTACTTTTAATCTGTTCGTTAAATATAAACTGGTATTTTGTATTGTTTAAAATTGTTTCCGCGTGAAGGTTTTGAAAATGAATGATTGTAAGACCATTGCTTCTCAGAAAGCTTTCAAATTCTGTAGAATTTATTTTGGTTTTGAAATTTTTATAACAAAAATAAATCTCATCACCATTGATTTTAAAACTGAAATTAAATTTTTCCATCTTTCCTCCTTCCGCCTAAAAGGCGGAAAAGAATTTTTCTTTTTCGTAATTATCTTCAAATTTTAACAGCTCATTCAAATATCTCTTTAATATAATTTCGCCTTCCTTAATCTCTTCATCAGATAGAAAATGGAAGAATAATTTCTTTCTTCTGGCGTTTTCATATTTTTCAGGCAATGAAGCTTTGAAGAGAAAATGCGATATCTTTCGGGCTTCCGCTTCTGATACTGTAAAAACATGTGCTAATTCGTGTAAGAAAGTCATAAATGATAATTTGTATAGATAAATTGTCCGATTAGTCGGATGATATCTTCCTCCGCCAGTAATTTGATACATCAATCTATCCTTTAAGTTAAAAATGAGTTTTACATCTATTTTTAAAAGTTTATTCAGCTCATTTAGCAAGCCTTTTAATGCCTTCTTCTTCTGGTCTCCATCGAAAAATTGGAGACCGTATTTTCTAATAGTTTCAATTATTTTCTCCATTTTTTACCTCCTTTAAAAAAATTAAATTTTTAGATAACATACCAACCATTTTGAAAATTGGTATAAGTAGTATTATTGTAAGGGCATTTGGTGTCGAAATAAGGGCAATTTCGATAATTCTTTGTTGGGCATTTATCTCGATGTTTCCGATATGGACAAGGTTTATCTGAATAAATCACTCTCGAACGCCATGAAACATTGGAATATTCGAAATTCCCTTCTTTAACGAAATTTCCAAACTTTATAATTCCATCTGGCGTTAGAATAGCAAATTTAGAGGAAAAGAATTTAAGAAAATCAAGATTCTTAACTACTTTTAAATATACCGCCATCACCAAAGTATCAGATAAATCTGGATATTTAAGTATAATTTCTTTTTCTTCATTTGTTAAATTTGGAAATATCGAATACAGTAAAGTTTTATGGTATTCTATCGTTCCATTATGGAAAAAAGCTGACTGAGTCTCAAATTCTATTTGGTCAGGAGGAATAATTTTATCAAGCGGAAAAGGATGCGTTAAAGATTGAGATATTTCACCGTGTGTTTTAAATCTGAAATGTATGGCATGTACCACATTTGGAATTAATTCATATGCTTGAAAGAAATCATTAAAATCCATAAAGCCTTTTTTGACTTTTACAACTTCATCCTCAACATATGCGAACCCACACCCATGTGGATTCGCATCAAACATTTTTTCCAAGGTTTCTCTGGGGAATTTCTCCCCAGAATGACTTATTGCTATTACACACATTGTTTTTACCTCCTTTTAATTTCTAAAATAATTTCTTCCAAAACTTTTTCTAATCTTTTTACTTCTGCTTCATTTTCAATGTTTAAATTCATTCTTAACGAATAAGGTAAACCATAGATATGATTGTGATTAAAACTAAAAGTATCGTCTGGAATTCTTTTGTAATAAGCACTATCAAACCCATAAACTACTTCTCCCCTGTCTTCTTTTAGCCCGAATATTATAATTTCCCCCTCGAATTTCATTTCTTTTAATTTTTTTAAAAGATATTTATAAACATAATCGCAGATACAAGGATGCCAATCGTCTCTAAAAACAATAGAAAACTGTCTTTCTAATTCTTCTTCTGTAATTATTCCCCATTGGTATAAGATATTTTTGTTCATTTGCCAATAATTTTTGATAAAGTCAAATAATATTTGATATTCTTTTTCTAATCCCAATCTTTGGATTTCTAATTCGGAAAAATCACTCACACCATTCTCGAAATAAAATTCGAAAGCTAATCTTTTGGCAATCTTTAAAACTGTAGTTAAAATTTCTGGTGTTAATAAGATTGCGGAGGGTAGGCTTCTGTATTCAAAACCATAAATTTTGGTTTCAACATTAGATAAATGTTTATAATGCGATCTCGCTTTTCCAGATAATGGTAATAGCCATTGTCCTAAGAAGTCATCTAAAATCAATATAAAATTTCTATCCATTGGAAGATTAAAATGAATATGAGCGCCTAAAGGGTATTTATCACCAGAAACAAGAAGATTGTAATTTGGATAGCTCCTGTGAAATCTTATTAAAAGATCTTTAATATTCTCAACCAATTTGTCTTCGTTTGGTGAGGGAGACGGTCTAAGCTCTACTTGGCAACCACTTCCATCAGTTCCTAGATGACCAGAGAATGGCAAAAGTTCGTTTGCCTTAACATACGAATTTTGATGCCATACCTCTAATTCTGGGTCCATCCCTAAGAGAATTTCTATCGGCTTAACCTCTATTTTCTTAAAAAGTTTCTTCAAATCATCCGCAAATGTTTTATAGATTTCATAGCATAAATCGGAATACAACCAATTGCCAGCTAGAAAAGTATTCATTGCGGGAATATAATAGCCGATGGATTTTTGGGTATTAGTTTCAAATATCCGAATTACTTTATCTACTCCAAAATCCAATTCATAAACTCCATTAAAGGAACTTAAGTATCTGACAGCATCACATGATAGATATTGTTTATCTAAAGTTATTTCAAAATTTTCAAACAATTGGGAATTATATTCAACACGACTTGTTGAAAAGATAATAGTATCTTTCAGCTCTTGTCTGCTGAAATATCGCCAATTTACATAGTGTCTGAAAATTGAAAAATAATCCTTCAAATCTTCATAGAATTTTAAAATATTTTTATTGGAGGAATAAATCCTCCAATTACCTTTCTTCATTGCTTCCTCCTTTTTAAGTTAAATATCTTTATTCCGCCTTTAAGTTTAAGACTTTATAGCGGAATAAAGATATAATAAAATTAAAATTATTAAAATAATAAACGCCATTTTTTCTCCTCTTTATTTTTGAAAGATATTTTTAAAATTGCTCAAAAACCCCTTTTATTTTGGCTTATAAAAGGCGTTCTCTTAGGGGGTAAGGTAAGAACCCTACCCCTTAGGAGATCGCCTTTTATAAAGCCAAATAAAGGGGATTTAGGGGGTAAAAATAGGGCGTCCTAGGGAAAAAGGGTGATTTAATCCCTAGAACGCCCTATCCTTTTAAATTAAATTAGTTTGTAGTCTAGTTGTTTCAGTCGTTTTTTTGCTATTTCGCAGTAATTAGGAGAAATATCGATACCGATAAAGTTTCTTTCTAGTTTTTTTGCGACTATACAAGTAGTTCCTATTCCGCAAAATGGGTCTAAGATGATATCTCCTTTGAAAGTGAAAAGTTTTATAAGGCGGAAAACAAGTTCTTCTGGAAAAGGAGCAGGATGATTATATCTTTTTTCTAAATCAGTTTCTGGTGTAATTTGCCATTTTCCTGTTATCCATTCTTTAAATTCTAAAGGTGAGATATCGGCATTCTTTTTTTCCCCTTTATGCTTTCTTTCTTTCTTGGAATAAACAAGAATAAAAGAACAAGTATTTTGGAAATAAGGCATTGAAGGAAGACAAAAAGAGCCCCATTGCGTTATTCTTGCGTTATAATAGGTTCTGTCCCATATAATTTCGGTATAGAAAAGCATTTTCAATTCGTTTAAAAGAAAATTAGAAACGATATGATGGGTAGGCATATATTTAGAAAAAGCAGGTTGAATTTCAATTATTAGTCTTCCATCATCCTTTAAAACGCGGAAACACTCTTTGAGAATAGCGAACAATTTTTGAAAGTATTTATCCCATTCTACATCATCGTTATAAACATCGTAAGCTCTGTGAAGATTAAAAGGTGGAGAAGTAATAACCGCATCAACCCAGTTATCAGGAAATTCTTTTAGGACTTTTTCACTATCACCGCAAATTATTGTGTTTATCATTATTCCGATTTTTCAATATAAACTTCACCGTTTCTTTTGTAGATGCTGATTTTTATATTGGGATTTTGTTTCTTTAAATGTTTTAAGGAGCAAAATAATAAAGTAGCAACCTTTCGAGGTGGAATACCTTCGTAATAGATTTTCGCTTTCTTTGTGTTTTTATCTTCTAAGAATTTCCTTAAAAGAGCCATATAAAAGGGATTTCTTCCTACTGGAGCTTTCGGCGGAATTTCATCAACAGGAATATAACCAATTGTCATTTTCCCTTGTTTCGTTTCTTTTGATATTACAAATGATAAGTTTTCTTTTCTTTCTTCCATGTTTTCCTCCTTTTTAGGTTTCTTTTCTAAAATTTAAACAATAATGATGTATTGTATTGCTGGACCAGGCATATTTATAGCCATAAGGTCTTAGCTTTTCTTCGTTTAAACACCAAATTTTTTCGTCTTTTAAAGCAAAAAAAGTGGAAAGTTTAGAAGCTAAATCCCAAGCTAAAGGATATTTCTTTTCTTTTTTCTTGATGTTTTTAACAATCACCGTCATATAAACCCCTGGTTTAAGAACATCATATACTTTTTTAAAAATCTCAGTTAATTTATCTAAAAACTCATTGTAGTCAGATATATTACCTAAATCTCTTGGGTCATCGGAATAATAGGTATCCAAACCCATTTCTTTCCGCTTTTTTTGTTTTTCCAATCCTTTTTCTCTAAGCACATCCCAATAAGGCGGAGAAGTAATACAATAATCAATAGGCGGAAGATTTAATTTATCAATATCAAAAGCATCAGCAACATAATATGTAATATGAACTTTTTTAGCAATATCTGGCCATAAGGGATTAGTATTATATTTAAGCAGTCTCTTTTTAGCAATCTTAGCGTATTTTTCATTTAAATCTATTCCTATTCCATTTCTTCCCGTTTCCACACAAGCAACCAAAGTTGAACCTACACCAACCATTGGGTCTAAAACCATTTGTCCTTCTTTTGTAAAGAATTTGATAAATTCTAAGGCTAATTCATCAGGAAAAGTAGCAGGATGTTGTAAAATATCCATATCTCGTTTTTTCCTGGTTTCTAAAATAAACCAACTTTTCGTAAACTTCATCCATTCTTTATTAGTCAAATTATTCAGCCTGTTATCCTTGTGATATATACTTCCATCCTCGTAGACAATCATCTTCTCATTCTCATAAATTATTTTCTTATAACGCGGAATATAATTTAAATCCATCTCAAAATAAGGCTCAATCATTTTTTACAGCTCAACTACTTTTTTAGCAAGTTTTAAATATTGAAAATCAGGATGATTTTTTGATATATCACCATCTACTAAAATATCCATTCCAACCATTAGAAGAGCAAGTAATTGATAACTGGTTAATTCTTTATCAGCCAGTTTCTTAAATTTCAGTTTCCATTTCCTTAAAGGAAGGGCTTGAAGCGGAAAAGCTTGAGTAAGGTCACCAATCTCTAAAACTAATGCTTTTATTTCTTCTTTTGTATAATCTCTAAGAAAATTATAAGCCCAAATAGCATACCAAAATAAAGCATAATCTCTTTCATCTCTCATTTTACCTCCTTTTAAAATTTTGCTCCATAGGATTTTAGGAGTTCAACTATTTCTTTATGATCTCTTTCCCAAGCAATCGTTAAAGCAGTATTACCATCTTTATTCCTGGCATTCACATCAGCACCTCTTTCTCTAATAGTAATTCAGCCACTTCTTTATGACCATTCCAACAAGCATATATTAAAGCAGTATCACCGTATTTATTTTGAGCATTCACATCAGCTCCATATTCTATCAGTAATTCAGCAATTCCTTCATAACCATTGTAAGAAGCTTTTATTAGAGCAGTCCAACCGTCTTCATCTCTGGCATTCACATCTGCTCCTTTTTCTAATAGTTGTTTAACTTTTTTAAAATCACCAAGCCAACAAGCATTTAATAACTCTTTATCAATATCTCTCATTTTTCCCCCTTTTCAAATTTTTCTAATATTTTTAAAACTTTTTGAGTATATTTTAGATTAGGATTACTAGGTCCTCCATTATAAACAGACAAAGCAATTGTAATATGTCCATAGCGTTTTTCTAATCCTTTTAGAATGATTGCGAATGTAAGAGCATTGATAAGGGGATGTTTTAAGCATTCTTTCCATTCTTGGCTTTGGATTTGAAATAAACCTACGCTTCTTCCTTTGTCGCCTACTACTATTGGATTATGGTTGCTTTCTACTTCTGATACTGCGTAAAGATATTTTATATCCAAGCCCGTAAGATAAGAAGTAATAGAATAGATGGTATCTAAATAATTATTAAAATAATATTGAAGCGGAATAATAAGAGAATGTTTTTCCGCGTTTTGGTATTTTTGAAGCTGTTTTTCTAAATGAAAATTTTCAATCAATACACGAAATGAAAAGATGAAACCAATTAAAATAAAAAATAATACAATAATTTCTTTTGCTGTTATTTTTCTTTTCATTATTCCTCCTTTTCAATTCTTAATTCTTTTCCTAATAATTTAAATAAATTTTTCTTTAAAAACCCTTCTAAGCATTTTTCGGAACAAAAAGAATAATCATCATAATCATAATTACCTTCTTCAATATCCCATTTCTTTACCACTAAACAATATTCAGGCGGAAGAACTTGATAACAATAAGCACATTGTATTTTATAATTCTCTTTATTTCTTGGCATCTTCATCCTCCATCCAATATTCTGGTTTTTCTTTATGATAAGTGATTGCGATTTTAAAATCTTTGCTTCGGAAAATAACTTTATCAAAAGAATAAGATGTTATTGTCGCACGCCCTAAAATTTCCCAAATTAAACATTCTCTTAAAGCTTCAAGTTTTTCTTTTGTTAGAATTTTTTCCGCCTTTTCGAATAACATTAAGCATAATTTTTCATAAAGAGAAAATTGAAGTTTTCTAATCGGAATACCATTAAAAGTAAGATTCCAGGAAGTAATATCAATAAAACCATCAAGAAATTTAAGTTTAATGTCGATTTTTCCATTTATATCTTCAATTATAAAACCTTTGTTTTTCATTTTCCCTCCTTTTTTAATTACATATTTTTGGGATGGAGCAGATGCGTTTCAAATTATATTTTAAAGGTGAAACTGAGGAAGGTTTGATTGTTAAAGAATAAACTGCTCCATCCCATATTTTTTTATTTTTTCTCCTCAAATTTAGGAATTAATAATTCTACAATTTCAGTCATTCCGCCTTTACAGGCAAGTATCAAAGCAGTTTCACCCCAAAAATTTTGGTAATCAACATTCGCCCCGTTTTCTAAAAGATATTTAACCAATTCTTTATCCTTATTCTCAACAGCATTCACATCCGCTCCATTTTTAACAAGTTCCATAATGTATTCTAAAGCTTCACCCGCTTTACAATCTTCCAAAAACTCCTTATCAATTTCTCTCATTTGTCCTCCCTTAATAGAGCTGAATAATCTTTTTTAGAAAAATCTTTATTTTCCCATTGCTTTTTTACCTTTGTAATCAATTTATCTAATTTAGAAGGTTCTAAATAAGGTTCAATTTGAGTTTCAGTAATTGCTTGAAGATGTCCATTTTCACACTCAATTCTCACGATAAAGCCCTTTGCCAATTGGAAGCAGTATGCCCTAAAAAGACTGCTTCCGCAATAACAAATATGTGTTTTGCTTTTAAATTCAAAGACTTTCATTATTCCTCCTTTTTTGCTTCTTGATGGCTATTAGCCATCTTTTGTAACTTTTTTATTTTTTCTTTATAAGTTTCTTCTTTTAAATAATCAATTAAAAAATTTAAAAAATCACTAACTTTTACTACCCAACTACCCCCTAACTGGGGATAAAGTATTGGATGTTTTTCCGCTTTTAACACCCCCTTTTTAATCCAGCGCTTTACTAAAGAGGGGGAGACCCCCAAAAGACGGGAAATCTCCCCCACTTTCAAATATTGTTGCTTTATCTTTTTTTCTAACCCTTTTAGGACTTCTTCTATCATTTCTTTTTTCTTTTTAGATTAGCCATTCTTCTTACAATATCATTAGCAATCGCATAAGCCTGGTCAGGTTTTCTGCCTTCGTGAATAAAAAATGAAGTTAATCTTCTTATGTATTCTTTTCTTGTTTCTCCTTTTTTCCTTTTTGGAATTGGCATAAAACACCTCCAAGGATTTCTTTAATAAATAACGCTGTGTTTTTAATTCTTCCCCAGAAAGTAATTCGTTCAACCCCTAGTTTGTCTTTATTTAAATATAAGAACATCACTAAGTCTTGATAAGAAATGAAGTTATCAAAATCGCCACCAAGTCTTGCTTTGAAGATTTCATTTTCTTGATGGCGTATTGTTAAAATACCATGATAATACATACCCTCAAAAACTTTGCCTTCAATAACTAATTCAAAGTTCTGAGGGTATGTGTTTTTGGGTATTACTAAAAACCTCATAAAACCTCCTTTTTTAAAAATTCCAATAATTCAAATAATTCCTCATTTGTTATTTTTCTAGGCTTTTTAGCCTTTTCTAATAATTCTTTGTATTTCTTTTCACCAAGTTTAGCCTTAGCTTTTTCCGCCCAAAGAAGCGGATTATTATGAAAGTGAAAATGGCATCCTGGGCATAATACTAGGATATTATCAGGGTCGTATCGTAAAGCCATATATTTTCTTGAAAATAAATGATGAATTTGAAGATTATCTTTTCTTCCGCAATTTTCACATTTCCCCACGATTTTGCGTAAGTATTGGGAAAATAGTTTATCTAATTCTCTTTTTATTGTTCTTCTTTTCATACAAACAACTCCATTTTAGGATTTTCATATAACTTAAATGAAACCCTTATTTTATTAAAATCCTTTTGAGAGGGAATTTCTAAAAATATTCCGCCAATATCAGGTTGATATAACCCAAAATATCTCAAAGACTTTTTTATTGGAAACCACGCTTGCCAACAAGGATTTTGTAAATAGAAGATTTTTAAATTCGGAAGATAGAAAAATCCAGCCCAATGTAAATGTCCTCTTATTATGATATCAATTGGAGAAATCTTTTTCATATATTCCGATAATTTCACAAACATGCTTTCCCTTTCTAAAACGAATAATTTGTATAGATTACTGCCTGTAGCTCCATGCCCAATATTCACATAGAATTTCTCAATTAATAAAGTCTTAACACCATAAGAAAAATATTTTCCGCCCAATTTTTCGGTAATTACTTTTTCAGGATGAAACTCAACCCCTTTATGATAAAGAGTTCCTGGAACACCAAAAACCATTTTCTTTTCGCAAATATCTTGAAGTAAATATACAACTGCTTCTGCCTGGTCAACTAAATCACAAGGCATTACTAATTGCCCAAATTCTTTTGGATTATATCCCTGAACTAAATCACCAAGAAGTAGAATAATATCAGGATTAAACTCTTTTATTTCTTTTTTGAATTTTAGAAAATCTTTGTATAATTTCATTTGCCCCTTATTTAAACCTACCCGATTACCTTCTTTTGTTTTAAAATCAGGCGGAAAAGGAGCAAATATTGAACCCACATGAAGGTCGGAAATAACTACTATTTTCATTTTTTCTTTTTAATTTTTTCTACTTTTAAAATTTCTTGTAAGGCTTTCTCATCGGGTTCATAAGAATGAAAATGTCTTGTGATTATTCTTCCGCCCAAAGCTTTTACTTTTGACCTTAAAGAATTAACGCCCCGATAAGGAAAAACCTTTTGAATTTCATCAAGCGGAACTTCATTATTAAATCTCTCAATCAATTTCTTAACTATCTTTTCCTCTTTTTCAGTCCAAAGAAGATATGGTCTCTTCATTGTTTTTTGGTAAGATTGTGTAATAATAAATTTTTCTAATTATATTCCGCTTCAAAAGTTCTTGGTAAATCTCATCAGGTAATTCTTTTAACTTTTGAGTATCTATTGTCATTCTTTCACGCCTAATTACTTGGAATTTCTTTTCTTCCCCTTCCATTTTGATTTTAACCACATTTGCTCTATTCTTTAAAGCATAATCTAACATTCGTTTTCTGCCTTCTTCAACATCCTTTTTGTATTGTTTAAAAATTTCTTGGGACATTATATATTCACTAACCTTTTGATGTAATTCCGTTTCTTCGGGTATTTCAATTATTCTTTCTTCTAAACCTTTATTTTCTTTTAAATCGGAAAAGAATGGACACAAATAATTCAAATTACAATATCGGTTACATCTTTCCGTATTCCAATTTTCGCAAATAGGCGGAACAACATTATTTTTAAGATAATTATAAAGAACAAGCATTTTATCATAGATTTCCGCTTCTAAGTGTTTTATATCAGAAGGAATAGGAACATAAACCTTATGAAAAATAAAATCACTAGGCGTAGAAGCATCAACATCTCTCAACCCCCATATATTAAGCTCTAAATCCTTGATTTTTAAATCATTTACTTTGGCAAGATAATAATAATATTGAAGTTGTTTTATCCACTCAGGTCTTAATTCCACCTTGCCTTTCTTTAAAAGAAATATCATATTCGTTGAAACAACCTTATGGTCTACAATCTTTTCTTCTTGAATTTTATCCACCCTTCCAAATAAATCAAAATCTTTTATTTTTGTCATTAACGATTTCTCTGTCTCAACTCCTTTCTCTTCTGTTTCCGCAAAATGCTTATGAAACACTAACCCAATAAAAGCTGTCATTTGAGAAAAAGGATTAATTACCACAATGTTTTTCCGCTTTAAAAAGACCCTTAATGGCTCATCTACAATATCAGTAATCGTATATTGAGTATCGGTATAATTCCTATCATCAGCTAGCATCTTTAATACTGAAATGTGAATACAACGCTCACCTAATCGGCACGCTTCTAAACAATCTTTACTTCCTATTATTATCCCATCAGGACATTGAAAATAAAGCATTTTCCCTCCTAATTAAATAAAGGGGGATACCCTTAGATATCCCCCTCATTTTTAAGCTCTTGTTCAGTAAGGTCTTCTACTTCTTCCTCAACTTCTTCTTCCGCTTTTTTGGTCGTATTAATGATTTTCTTAACTGTATTTATCATTATTCCTAATGTCTCTCTAATATCATCTTTATCTGTCACTTTTCCATCAATCACTTTTTCCATTAATAAAAGACAACACGATAATTTGATTAAGAAATCTTTTAAATCGGAATTATCAGTATCAGTTAATTTAGGTTCTTCTTTTTCTGAAAGTTCTACTTTTTCCACATTTACCTTTGGAAGATAAGTGTTTTTGTCGGAACTAAAATATAAACTGAATTCTCCTACTGCTTTTACGGATTTATTTAGAAAACTTTCATTTATGAAGTTTTTCTGAAAGAAAAGCAAGATTTCACCAGTGTCATCCCTTAAGATAGCTGTCTGCCAAGTTCCTTTTTTGGATTTGGTTGGTGGGGACACACGAATAATTGTCCCCGAAAGCTCTACCTTCTGCCCTGGTTGGGCAGATTTTGTTTGTTTTATTTTCATTATTTCCTCCTTTTAAAGTTAAAGAAACTAACATATATATAAATATAGTCCAAAAATAGTCAAATGTCAAGATGGATATTATTGATTATGCTTATTTTGGCTGTCCTAACTTTACTATTTTTATCTTTTTATTCTTTATTTCTAATTTCTTTTTAATATATTCTTTAATTCTTCTTGTATAGACATCTTCTGTTATTACTGGTTTATGGTGGGGTTCTCTTTTTGAAAGATAAAAAACTTCTTCAAAAGTATAATTTAAAGTGACTATATATCTTAAAGCATCGTGTAAATGTTCATAATAACCATCTTTTAAAGGCAAAGAACCACTTTTATCCCATCTGAAACCACCCATAAAACCTGAAATTAATTGAGAACAAGAAGAAGAAACTAAAATAAAAGGATATTTACCACCTATTCTATAAGTTAGCATTGTATCAATCAAATTAACACCTGTTGTGATAGTAAATTTTTGGTAGGCTGGAATTATACCCCTATTATATAGAAGTTCCATTGCGGAAAAATCTGCTTTATCTGATTTTTGGGTAATAGAAATAGGGTCACAAAAATCTTTAAATTTAAAACCTTCAAAATCCATTTGGGATATATGTAATATTTGGTCTATGAATTCATTTAAACTTACATTTTCTCCCATTACTTCTTTTAAGATAAGAAAAGTTCCTTGCGGATATTCCGCGTCATGGGTTATTTTTTGAGCAAAAACAACAGCTGGATGCCTTCTTCCAAAATCCCATCCCCTTAAAATCGGAAAATCAGGATTTAATCTAATTTCTTCTTCTCTAATAATATGAACCTGTTCATTAAAAGTAGTATAAATTCTTGCTTGGGCTAAATTTACATTAACATCCATTAAATATTCTCTATTAAATTCTATTCTTGATAAAGTCTTTTTTACTTTTTCCATTTCCGCTTCATTTTCCCTATATTGCGGAAGAACTTTATAAGATGTTAATAAAATACAAAAACCATTCTTTTCATTTTTCCAAAGAATTGTATAGGGAGTAGGATTTATAGCATTATCAGGTATTTTACAACGAAAATATTTATGAATTTCTTCTTTTGTATTAACTTCTTTGGGATATTTATCTAAATAAGACCTTTCCTCACTCATCTTTCTTTTCCATACATTAAAGAAAGTAAAAACTGATTATTAGCAGCTGTAGTTATTGCGGTATATTTTCCTTCACTTCCGATTAGCGGTTGGGCGGAAACAAAAGCTTGGTGAGCTTCTGGTTGAAATGCTAACTCATCGGCTAATATATATATCCCTTTGGGAAAGCCTCTAAAATCATATTCTTTTGAAGAAATAGCCTTTAAAATGCTTTCTCCCCCTTCTTTTTTGTTTTTTAATACTATCATTGGGTCTTGAAAAGCACAAGCAATTTCCCAATGGTCATGTATAAATTCAGGTAAATGGTCATAGAAAAACTTTACTCTACTTAATAAAGCCGATGGGTCTGTTGCTGATTTTGTTCCGCCCCAACCTGCTTTGCTTTCTTTTGAAGATTGTAAAATACAAAAAGTGCCTGGATAAAAACAAGCCTTCCAAAAATGAAAAGCCAAAAAAGTCCAAGTAGCCATTATTTGCCTTGATTTTAAAATCAAAATATATTGCTCATTTAACCAAACATCAAGCCAAAACCAAATATAATCATAATCAGGAAATGGTCTTATCTTTTCTTTACTATCAGGGTCATAAGTGAATATACAAGTAAGTAAAAAAGCACGAGGGTCATATTTAAAAACTTCATAAGTTAATTCTCCTAAACCTTGTTTTTTTCTAATATCAATTTTTCTCATTTTTTAGATTTTTTAAATAGTTCGTATAGTTTGCCTATTTTTATTTCTTTGGGCTCAAATTCTAATTTTTCCGCTTCAAGGAGCTTTTTTAAAGTTGGCTCTTCTTCTAAAACTTCTTTTATTAAAGGCAATAAGATTAAAAGCTGTTCTGTTGTATTAGGAGTAATACCGATATCGTCAGAAATATTAAAAAGAAGATATTCTTTAAGAGCATCTTTTATAATTCTATTATTTTGAATAGTAGGAGAAGATAAAATGTTATAAAAAATCATATCATTTGCTCTTCCTATTTGCCTTGAGACAAGATTTGGTTGTATTAAATTAGAAGAAGCAAGAAATGCGTATCCAGATAGACTTGTAATAAAATGATTTAATGTTTTTTCTCTTTTTTCTTCACCTGTAATTCCTAACATTTCATATCCTTTTTCAATTGATTTTAAATAAAGCTTAAGTTGTTCTTTAGTTGTTTTCTTAACTCTTTCATATTCCTCTTTTTTTACTTTACCAAGTAGATATTCATCAAAAGTTAATATATAAACAGGAAGAACCTTGCTTCTAATATAACTTGCTCTTTCATTAAAATAATTTGTAACATTTTCTAAAAAACGATAAGTTTGAACCATTTCAGAATGTCCTAGTGGAATACCTAAAATATAAAGAAGCGAAGGAGATAAATATTTGCTAAGAAAATAAGCTAAAGAAAATTTTGGTGTATATTCTCTAATATTTATAAGCCTACCCAAGGGATTTAATTCTTGTGTAAAAACTATATCATTTTTTAAGCCAGCTATAGATGGTATTATTTGAGTTATTGGCCAGAAAATACCTGATTGTCTTAAAGAGGCTATGAAAAGAGTTGTTAGTTTTGATTTAAAAGGATATAATTCGCTTACTCTACGCCACTCCCTAAAAGCTCCAACCATAACCTCAGCAGAACCAGCTAGAGTGCGACCAAAATTAGCAATTGATATTGCTGGCAAAAATTTTTGAACCCAATCATAACCCAACATTGTTGAAAGAACTCCATAATTTAAGAAATAATACCAATTTTCTCCAATTTTACTCTTTATACTTTGTTTTGCTATACTTACTTTTTGGTCAAGTTCCGGAACAAGACGATAAAATAAACTCATTAACCATTCTATTCCCCTTAAGCCAAGTAATAAGAAATAGATAATTATAAACCAAGCTAAGAATCTTAATCTTTCCCATTTTAATTTCCGCGTTATAGAGAAAAATCTTTTATCAAAAATAACTTTAACATCTTTCACTTCAGGCTGTTTTAAAATTTCCTCTAAAGTCATTTCATTAGGAATTTCTATTCCTTTTTCATTTATAAAATTAACCAAATCAAGAAGTTTTAATAAATTTTCATTCAAATTAGGATATTTATCTAAAAATTTAACTGCTTCTTGTAATAATGTTTTATCTGGTTTTTGGCTTAAAAGGTCTTGCCCTAAATTTATTAAAATATTCCACATATTTAAAGAAGGATTTTGTAGTCTGGCAATGAAATTTACTATAAAACCATAAAAATATCCTTTCAACCATAAGACTGTAGTTCTAAAAAATGGCATATCAAAAGCTCTTGGATAAAAACCACGCATTACCCTAGAGAAATTAATTTGATAATTAACAAATATTCCAGTTAATATTGCTAACATTTCTAAATAATTTTTTATTTCTTTTTCAGAATATTTCCATTCTTTTGTCCAAAGGAAATTAAGATATTCTTTAAAAGTAACATCCTGAATTTTTCCATTAACAATCATTTTAATTTTAGAATTTAAAAGTTCATTAAACATCTCAATTCCTATCATAAAGCCCCATCTTTGGTTTAATAACTCTGCTACAGAAATTAATGATGATATAAATCGTCTTGTAGGATTAATTATTTTATATGACCAATCAGCTCTTCTTTCTATATCCGCTTGACCAGCAGTAGCAGGCATTGAAGATAAAGTAATCTTCCATAAATTGCCAATAACATCCCTTCCTAAGGGACGGAAATATTTTAAAGTTTTCCATAATGCTTTCATAGTTAATACCGGTCCATAATGAATAGTTCCTAAAACAGGAACTTGTAGCGAATTTACCAAATGATATCCTATATTAGGCACTAATACAACAGCACTAGCTAATAGAGCACTCCAAGAAAGTATAGTTTCCGCTAATTGGTTTATTATCGGAGGTTTTACAAGAGCAGATTTGGAAATTAATCTTTGGAAAAAGGCTACTACACCCTCAAAAATAGCATTTAGTCTTTCTGCTATTGGGTCTCTAATTACTCCAAAAAGGTCATTTTCTATTTTTAGTAATTCTGATAATAATTCTTGATTATTAACTCCTCTAATAACTGAATTCCAACTCGAACGGAAAATCAATCTTTGTATCCATCGTTTTGTCTGGAACGCATTATTGGCAATAACTTCTTCTAATACTAAAGGCATAAAAACATCAACAGTTTCGGTTTCTCGTCTCATTAAATTTGAAATTCCTCTAATAATTCTTACATCTGTTTTCTCTGTTTCATCCTTAGCAACTATAACTTTATCTTCTGTTTCATATACAACTTGCCAATCTTTTTCTTCATACTCTTTTTTTTCTTCTTTTGAAATTTCTTCAATTTTCATTCCTAAATTTGAAAATAAAGTTTTGAAAAAATCAAATAAAAGCATACTATAATTTCTTGTTCTAATAGCATAGTTTATTAATGTCATTCCGGGCGAAAGATTTAATAATAAAATGCTACTTGCGTTACCAGAATACATCAAATTATGTTCAATATCTATTTTATTCCTTTTTTCACCTAAATAATGTTTTACCGTTTCAGTTGTTAAAATATAGGCAAGCTCTGATGTATCATTATAAGAAGCAACAATTTTGTCATTAATTTTTAAAAGATATTGCCCAAAAAAAGTATGTGGGAAATAATAATCTTTTCCCCAAGTTTTAACCATATCATCTAAATGATAAAAACTTCCTTCACGCCAAAAATGGTCTTTATCGACTTCTTCAAAACCAGAAGCTATTAAAATAGCCCTAACAATCTCTCTTCTTTGTTTGTCATAAAATTCGCTCATTTTCGAATGAAATTCTGTTAATATATTTTTATCTATGTAATCATAAATTCTAATTTCCTTATTTGTATAAGGACTTATTATATTTGGTAAATTATCAATAGACATTAAGCCTTGCTGAGCAATTTCTGCTTGCCCTTCTGGAGTTCCTTGTAATTTTTGAAATTCTTCTGTAGTTCTTATTTTTTCCCAAGATTCAATTAACCATTTGATTAGATATAATGTTTCTAACATTTTTGTTAACTGCTCTTTTTCTTCTTGAGGATAAGCATCTAAAATTTCATTAGCTTTATTTGTTATAAAGTCTGTAGCAATTTCTTGCCCAGGTCTTATCTTTTTAGCAATTTTATTGCTTAGCTTTTTAAAAAAGTCTTTTAAAAGCCTATCTTTTTTGATTTTTTTGATAATTTCTAATAATTTTAATTCTTTTATTAAATTATTAACTTCCTCAATACTTCTAGTAAGATTTAAATTATAAAGCATTGCTAAAACCATTAATTTCATTAGCAATTGTCTTTGATATGTAGGTAATCTTACATAAAGTTGAGCTAATTTAAACATTGCTGGGAAATAGGGAGTAGTTCTTATTTTTTGGACTGCTTCAAAAAATATTTTTCCATATCCTTTTAAGATAGCAATTTCAAAATGTCTTCTTCTTGCCCAAATTATAAATACACTTCCGCCTTCTTTGAGTTTATATTCCTCAATTTTTAAATCTTTTTCAGAAAATCCTCTTTTATAAAGTTCTTCTTTAGCTTTTTCCGCGTCTTCGTAATTATCAGTTTTTTGAGCTATATAATAATTAGGTAGATATCTTAGCGTTCTTTTTATAGAATCCTCAGTAAGCTCTTGTAAAACTAAAGAAAAATTAAATACTTGCTGATTTTCTTCGTGAATAAAATTATCAAGCGGAAAACTATATTCTTCTCCAGTTGCTTTTATTATTAAATTTTCATCTTTAACACTTAATTCTTCAATTCTATCCGTCAAAATAATTTTATCACGATATAAAAAGTATTTATCTCTTGCTCTCCCAACTTGCCATCGTTCTTCATCAGGTAGTTCCTCATTTAAAATTCTAGCTCTAGCCTTTGCGTCATTCTCAGTATTAAATTTTATTATTTTTTCATTTTCATCAACATACATCTCATGAATTAGAATATATTCCGAATTTAACAAAATATTAGGATTCCGCTTTATATCTTCTTTCGTAGGATATTGTGTTATTCTAGCTAAATTAATAAATGTTTTAATAGGATCGCCTTTCATCTTTTTTAATTCCTCTATCGCCTGCTCTTTAGGAATATAAAAATTATTTTGTAAAATTGTAATATATATTTTTGGAATTTTAATCTTTTTTTCTTCTATCATAATTTCTTCCATTTCTATCCGTTTTCCTGTTATATCTGCTTCACCAACAGCTTCTTCTCCTTTAATTTCTTCTCCTTTTTCTGTTGTTGGTGGTCTTATAGCAAATTCCTTTGGCTCTATCCTTTCATTAATAAGATTTGTTATTGTAATTTTTTCCCCAGCAGTTCTTTGTATAAAATCTAATATATATTCCCTAAAATCCTGTGGCATATCAAATAATTTTGCTTCCATTTTTTTTCTTTCGGCAACGGCTTCTATATAAGTATTAATGTCGTCTGTTATACCTCTTTCTATCCAACCATCAATAATCGCTTCAACATCTTTTCCTGTTTCTATGGCATCATTTAATTCATTAATAAAAAGTTCTATTCTTTTATTTTTTTCTTTTTCCTCACTAATTTCTTCTTTAAGATAAGGGAAATTTTCCAATTGTTCTAAATCTGCTTTGGTAACTCTAAGAGGAAAAATATTAACTGGTAAAACTCTAGCATAGCCTAATTTTGTAATTTGTTTTCTATCAGTATCAAATCCATAAATAATACACTCACCAACTATTTTAGTTTTTAAATCTTTTTCAACTTCTTTTATTGCTTCTTCAAAAGCTGTGCTAACCCATTCTTGTGGAAATTTGTCTTTTATAAAAACCATAAAATACATAAATGGTCTATAACTATTATTTATCATAAGTTTTTTGAAGAATTCTTTTAGTGTTTCCGCGTTTTCAAGTTTAGGTATTTCATAACCAAAAAGCGAAACATAAGTATCGGGAAATACTACAACATCTGGATTTTCCACATTACTAAATCTTTGCCTAATTTCATTCCAAAAATTTTCTTTATTTATTACATAATCGTCATAAAAATGAATTATATATTTAGAAGTAAAATCTTCTAAAGGATAGATTTTTAAAAATGGTATTTCTTTTTCTTCAAATTTTTCTAAAATTTTTGAAAGTTTATATCCTTGAAAATTCTTTTCATAAAAATCTTTATTTTTAGAATATTCCTCAGGCGTAACATCAATAAAGAAAATATAATCTTCTGTTAATACAGCACTCTTATAATATTCCGCGTCAAAACCTAATTCTCTTCTTATTCTAAAATAATAATTGAAATTATGTATGGTTGGCAATGTATTTGCTGGGTGATTATGAACTTCTAAAAGCATATATCCTTCTTCTTTGGGATACTTTTCTTTTAAATCTTCATAAATTTCTTTATAATTTTCGCTGGGTATCACACTATCTTCATTACCGATTCCCAATAATCGCATCTCTTTAATTTCATTGTTTTTAATCACAAATATTGCCAATACTTCTCTAGAAGTATCAAAGAAATAGTATTTTATAAATTCTTTTAAATTTTTAATCGGGGAATTTGCTCTAAATAATTCATATTTTTGTTTTAAAATATCAAATATATCACCTTCTATCATAATTTGGCGAGGCTCATATAAAGCAAATTTACCACCTGATACAAAAACAGAAGGTTGCTCACCAAAAAGATAATAAAAATATAAATCACGCCATAAATTATCTACATCTTTTACATCTGGAGCAAAAAAGTATGGTAAATAAGCGGTAAGAATATTTGGTAAAAATACAACATTCTTTGTTTCTAATAATTCGTGGGTTGATTTCATATAAAAATATAAAAACGCTTGAAATAAATCAAAATGAAATCTGCCACCTGTCAAAAGTATCAAAACTAACGCTCTTTTATCATTTATTAAATTTATAATACCACTAAGAACATTTCTCACAATTGGGTCTTCAATTTTTGATAAATCTAAATCTTTTAATGTCAGAATGAATGGATGTAGATAATAAATAATTGCTTTTTCCGCGTCATTGAGTTTTGATAAAACTTTACTTTGGAATTGTTCAAATTGCTCTTTGGGAATTATATAATATTTTTCGTAAAATTTAGATAAATCATCTATACTAGGTAATTGCGGAAATTTATTAATAGCATTTTTAAAATATTCATAAATTTTATCCAAGAATAATTGCTGTAATTTCTTTCTTTCTAAGAAATTTCTAAATAATCTAAAAAGATATTTTGAATTTTCCTCTATTTCCCCAGCTAATCTTGCCTCTACACCAAATTTTTCTAATTCTTCTATTTTTCTAACTATTTTTGCTTTTTTCATTATAATCACTCGGCTCTCTCCAAGTTTTTCTAATTCTTTTAATTTATCAATTAATTTTTCTTTCTCAGATAATTCCTTTTCAAGTTTCTCTAATTCTATAAGTTCTTTTTCCGCCTTTTTAATTTCTTTAATTAATTTTTCTTTTTCTTCATTTTTTTCTGCTTCTTTAAATTGTCTATTTAATTCTTTTATTCTTTGATTTAATTTTTCCTTTGTTTCAGGTAATTTTTTGGCTTTTTCAAGTTTTTCATAAAGTTCTCGTAATCTTTTAATTGTTTCTAAAATTTCTGAGGGCATTCTGGGCAAAAAATTTTCTAAAAAGTCTAGAAGATTAGCAATTGATTTAATTTCTAATTCTTTATCAGTAGGTATTTCATTGATTTCAAGTGCCTCTAAAAATTTTTTTTGAAAAATTTCATTAAATTGTAAAATATTATAAAAAAGTTCAAGAAAATCGCTAGAAGAATATAATTTATTTATACCATCTTTATAAGAAGCTAAAGAATTTAAAATCAATGATATATCATTATCATTAAGCTCTATTGTCCTTTCAATTGGTGAAAAATCTTCAAGAAATTTTTTCAGCGAAATTTCTTGTGATTGAGCCTCATAGCCTCTTTCTGTTTCTCTTAAAAGAAAAACAGGAATCTTTACAAAAGCAATATCAAGCTCTTTATTTATAACATCAAAATTTTCATTAACTATTTTTTTCTGATAAGTTTCTAAAAATTTTGTAAATTTTTCTTGTGGTTCGTTTATTAAATAAAGATTAGGGTCATTAAAATAAGTAACATTATAATTATCTAATTCTTTTAAAGGCAAATTTTCCTTCCAATTTAAATTATAAATAAATCTTATTTTACCATACTTTTTCTCGCCATAATTAGAAAGAGAAATTTTCCAAAAATTTTTTTCTAAATCTTGGATTGGTGATAGAAGTATCCTCAAATATCCAGAATATTCAATATTTTTAATCATATCAATTTTAGGAATACCATGATAAGAATATAATTCTCCTTTTTTATTTTGAACCTCAAATTTAATATCATCGTAATAAAGTTCTTTTTCGCCACTTCTAAAAACTAATATAGTTCCGCTTTCTGGGTTATATAATAAAATGAATCTTTTAAGTTTTTTAATCTTACTACCTAGTTGTTCTTTTAAGGTAAAAATATAAGATGGAATTTTATCTATATGACTTGTAATTATTCTTAAAAAATCTCTTAATTCTAATTTTTGGTCACATACATAATCCCCTTCATCCTCATCAAATCTGATTTTTAAATCTTCTATTAATAAATTACCTTCCGCATCTTCAAAAACAAGTATAGGAACTAAAATCTCGTTTTCATCATAAAAAATCGTTCTTTGCTTTTCTTTAATACTTTTATAATAATAAGTAAAATCGTTAACTGTTATTTGTCCTTGATTTTTAGTAATATAAATTTTAGTATTCCCTTCAAATAAATTCCAAAACTCTTCTTTTTCAGGAGAATGTAAACCAAAAGTTTGGAATATTATTTCAGGTAAATGAGGTTGTTTTTTAAGCCATTGATTAAATTTTTCAATAAAATTAAGAAGGCTTTTTATATATTTATTTTCTTTCCGCCTTAAAAGATAATCTAATATAGAAGGAATATCAAGAAATACACCAATATCAGAAGCGGAAAGACCATAAGGGTCAAAAATGGTCTTAACAATATCGTAAGGATAAATTATGAAGCCTTCTTTTGTTTTATTAATCCAAATATCGGGCAAAGAAAATTCTATTTCTTTTATTTTATTTTCCACTAAAAAGTCTTCAAATTCTTTAAAAGATACTTCTTTGCCCAAAATATGAGAAATTGGCGTTTCTTCTAATGCTATTTTTTGTTCTATAATTTCTTTTAATTTAAATTTAAGTTCTTCTAATCTAGAATCTATCTTTGTCAGAAATTCCGGGGTCTTTTTAATTTTTTCAGTTAGTGTTGGCTTAACAACTTCTTGAGTTTTAATAAATTCTTTATATTGTTCTTGTAATATTTCTTCAATTTTTTTCAACGCATTTCCTATTGAAGTATCTAATGAAATTCCATATTTTTGAAGTATTTGTAAGGCATCTTGGCGTTGTAATTCGGTATCCCAAAAGATAGGATAATGGAATATAATTTTGTCATCACTAATTTTTTCTACACGCCAATAAAGTTCTACTGTTTTTCTTTCTTTTTCTATTCTAAGATAAAAATATAATGCTTTATTAGTTAAATCTTTATTTTTATATAGTGTTTTTAAAAGTTGTAATACTTTTCCAATATTTTGGGAAGAAACCTTGAAAATTGTTTGTGGTTTTTTAGGAAGTGCTTCTTCTTTTAATTCCGCCTTTAAATTTTCAAGAAAAATTTTTGCCTCTTTTAAAGCAAGGTCATTTATTTCTTTTTCACCTAAATTTCCTAAAAATTTTAAATTATTTATCTCTTTTCCTTTTATTCTTCCTTTTATAACATCATTTTTTAATCTAAAAAGCATCCTTCTGATATTATTGAAAACATAATTTAAAATTACGAAGTTATTTAATTTTTCTTTTCCCTTTAAAATTTTGCCAAAGAAAAGATAAAAACTTTTATCATATAAACCTGAATTTTCCAACATATTCTTTAAAACAGAAAGAAAAATCTTGTAATCGCTTGAAGTTGATAATCTAAAATGAGGACTAAAAGGATATTGAAGATTTTCAAAATTTAAATAAGTGGGAATTAAAGAATAATAAACAAAATAAAACGGAATATAATTATAAAGAAAACTCGCTAGGTCATTGGAAGAAAGTTTATTATCAATTATTTCTATGAAATAATAAAAAGTATTCTTCTTAAGAGCGTCATTTAAATTTGCCATCAAAATATACATTTCTATAGCATATCTTTTTAAATTTTTAACATTAATTTCTTTTTGCGAAAAAAAATCTTCAAAGAATCTTTCTAATTCGGCATAAAAATTTGAAACTTTTTCATGCTCATAATATCCAAACCCAATAAATTTTCTAAGATAAGTAAGTATATTTTCAAAACTTGGATATATATGAAGAGAAATAATTTCTTTTAAAGATTTCTGATAATCAATACTTTTATCATTGTATAATAAATCCCAAGCAAATAAAACTGGTTCATTTAATTCAATAATATAATAATTTTCAATTTTCCGCTTTTTAAAGAATTCAAAGAAATCCTTTTCTTGTTCTCTATTAACAACATATCCAATTTCAAAGTATCTTTTTAATATCTTTATTACTTCTTGAAACGCTTTTTCGTATTTTTCTGGTCTTATTTCTTTATAATATTCAACTTCTTTTTTCTCTTCATTAAGTTTTACATAAGCTCCATCTATTTTTAGAACTCCCCTTTTGCCTTTATATTCCAAAAACTCAAATGGTTTAACTTCAAAAGGCTCTATCTTCATTCCAAGTCCTTTCTCTGCTAATTTTATTGATTCCTCATCAAAAAGTTTAAAAAGCGGAACAGGAAAGAAATCTTTTATTTTCCTTCCAGTTTTCTTGTCTTCTATTTCTACTTCAAGTTTTGTTATTATTAAATATTTTTTGATAATCCAAATTAAAAATCTACTAAATTCATCAAAATATTTTTCAGACGGAAATTCTCTTATTAATTTATCTATTTTATCAAAAAATTCTGTTAATAAACTCAAATATTTAGTAAAATATTCTTGGAACTCTTTTGATTGTTTTAAAAAATCTTTTAACTCTTTTCTATTATTTTCTACTCCTGAAATATATCTATGAATAACATCTGGCGTTACTTCTTTACTAAATTTTTCAAAATTTATTATTCCATCTTGCTGTAATTTAGAAAATAACACTGATAAACTAGTATCTTCTAAATCATCAATAAAATCAATATGATTAAGTGTATCAAGTCTCCATTTTTGCCAAAATAATACAAATGGATTTAAAAAAATACTTAAATGATGGGAAAAAATGTGGCTAAATTCTTTTTGTAAAATGATTTTAATAAATCTAGGGTAAGGATAAAAAACAGTTTCTTGTGGATTATATAATCCATTAATTTTTCTATATTTCTCTTCTAAATCCATATCATTCAAATCTTCTGGGCGAAAACCATATTTAGTAACCACTTCTTTAAAAACATCAAAGAAACTTTTTTTGTTTTTAATAATATCTTCTATGATTTCTTTGTTTTTAACATATCTTATCAATAATTCTCTGTTCCAACCTAAATCTAATAATAATTTTAGATTATCCTCTATAAGTTCTATTCTATCTTCCTCTTCTTCCGCTTTTTCAATTTCTTCTTTTGGTTCTCCTTCTTCTTCCGCTTTTCTAATTTCCTCAACTTTTTTCTCTTCTTCTCCTTTTTCAACTCCTTTCATTTCTTCCTTTGGTTCTTCTTCTGTAGCTTTTTCAATTTTAGTTTCTCCGCTTAAAAAGTCTTCTTTTTTAAATTTTAACATTTGAGATAAATTATTTTTTGCTTTTTCTAGAGATAACGAAGGTTTAAAAATATATCTTTTGATATCACTAATATTATAACCATTTTTTAATAAAGCTATGTAATCTTCATATTTTAAATCTAATTTTATTATTCTTTTCAAACTATTTTCGCCGTAATTTCTCACAAAAAATGAAATAACATCTGGATCCTCATAACCTCTTTCGTTTAATTTATCATTAATCTCCTTACCTATTCTAAAATCGTAAACGCTGACTTCGGCATCTTTTAAATCATTTTCGCTGACATCTACTATATCCTCAGCTATTTTTTTAACTTTTTTTCTGCCTTTTTCATCTTTTTTTGATATTACTATGCTTCCAGTATCTTTAAATTTAACAAGCAATTGAGCATCGTGTTTTCCTAAAAATTCTTCTAAACTCATTTTATAGTTATCCTTTATATATTTTTCAACATTTTTAAAGAAATCAGGAAAATTATCTTCCCTTATAGAAATATCTCCATCTTTTCTTAAAAACGCATAATGAATTATAAAATCTTTCTTTAATTCCCCCGTAAACTTTTTAGCAATTTTATTAAATTCATTATTTAATCTCTCTTGTTCTTTTTGTAAATTTTCTAATTTTAGGCTTAAATCTGCTTTTTCTTTTTCGCTAACAGTTTTTAATGATTCGTTTATTTCATTAATCTCCTTTTTTATATCATTTAATCTTTTTAAAATTGCTAATATTTTTAGAGCCTGTCTTTGAGAAGGAAACAAAGGTATATTTAAAATATAAATTTTTAATTCATCGGAAACTAAATATGGCAATGCTTTAGACCAGTTGATTCCATAAATAGTATAAGGAGGTTTAACTTCTCTGGTTCTAACTAATTCAACACCTCTCTTTGTTAAAAGAAATTCAGGATTAAGAAAACCTATATTTTTTTCAATGCCTCTTAATATAGCACCATAAATATTATCCAAAGGAATTGTTTTACTTCCAATTCTAAAAATATCAATTCCTTTCCTATTATCTTTTTTAATTTTTGAAAAATCTTCTCTTGGAATGGAAATTTTTGCTTGTTCACCTTTAGAATTAATATAGTAAATATCAAGACTTTCCCCGAATTTGGTTAAATTAGCAATATTTATAATATCATTAGCTTCTGGAAAATTATCTTTAAAATTTAAAATTTGAACATATCCTTGTAAATCTTTTAATATTTTTGGAGATATTCTTAAAATTTTATTATTATCCAAAGGAAAAGATATAAATTCTACTTGTTTTCCCTGCCCTATTTTATGGAAAACTAATAAGCTAAATTCTTTAAAGCCTTCTTTTTCAAATATTTGAGCAATTGGTTTAAAAACAGGATTATTTTTAAAATCTTCTGGTATTTGAAGCATAACTAAATCCATCTCATCTATTCTTTCAGGTTTATCAATTTTTTGACCAAATTTTTCAGAAAATTTTTTCCAATCACCATAATTTAAAAGTGTTCTTACGATTTCTATATCATCACCAACTAAATTTATTGCTTTTTCCGAATTAAGATGTTGATTAAAACCTGAGAAAAAATCCTCGGCTTGTTCTTTTGTAATAATTTCAATATGAGTTTTATTTTTATCATTAACATTTACCAAAGTCACTTTATAAGTATTTTCCCCTTCTTTTGTAAAATCATCAAATACATAAAGTTCACCATCAATTTCTTTTATATAATCAACTGCTTTTGAGCTTTCTTTCATGTAAGTTAGAATATTTTCCACTTCCTTATTTGTTAAACCTTTATTTAAAACTAAACTAGCAGGTAAATTTGTATAACCATAGAAAATAGTAAATGTTTTTAATGCCTCCCAGGCAGTATTTATAAAATCTTTTCCAGTTATTTTTTCACCACGCCATAATTTTTCTAAAGGCATTGCTAATAATTCCTCACCAATTTCGGAAGCCCAAGAGTTTAAAGGTTGAAAAACAAACAATCTTTTTAAGATTGGAGTATCAGTAAGTAATTTTAAGAATGGGAGTTTACTTGATATTCCGCTAAATAAAGCTTTGAAAAATGTATCCAAAAATAATTCACCTGCTTGCTCAGTTCCAATTTCTGTATATTCATCTAATCTTGCTATTAATTGAGAAGTTTTTAAATCTCTTAAAGCACCTTTTATTATTATTCCGCCTTCTTGGGTATCTATTTGAATTGGTTCTAAAGCAATTTCATAAGCTTTATCATTTAAATTTTTAACAAGTTGTGATCTTAATTCCGCACCAGCAACAGTAGATAAAACTGTAGCAATAACTCCTGGTGCTCCCAATGTTATAAGCCCAGCTTTTATGGCTGTAATTGGCATATATTCTATTATCCATTTTGCCATTGTAGCTAAAGATTTTTCTTCATTTATCAAAAAAGGAGCTGTCTGAACAGCTTTTTTATATTCGCCAAAAGCATCTAATAAAAGAATATCTGTAGCATCTATTCCTTTTTGTTCTTTTATCTTTTTTACTGTTTCGTAAAGAGTTTTCTGAGAATTAACATAAAATATCTTTTCTACATCAGCATATTTTGTCTTATAAAAATTAGAAACTATCGGTTCTACAAGACTTCCAGTAAATCTCCATAATTGGTATCCAATTTTAAGATTTTCGGGCAAACTATGCCATACAGCTGTTTCAAAAGCAATTTGCTCTGTAGAATTTAGATATGCTTTAGTTTCTTCTACTTGAGAAACTATTTCTCCAAATACATTAAAAAACTCTATATCTGGTAAAATACTTAAAGCTAATCTATTTAAATTATTTCTTAATTCTTCTTTGGGAATTCCGGTAATTATCGGAAAGCTTTCTGTTAATTCTTTAATTTTATTTTCTGAAAGCAAAGAAATCTTTTTTTCATTTATATATTTTAAAACTTCTTCTTTCTCTGGGCTTAATTGAATTTTAGAAAGAGAACGCCATGCTTCCTCTGAAGGAGTTAAAGGAGTAAGCTTTTCTAAAAAAGTTTTTTGGGGTGGTTGGGCAATTCTTTTTGAAAGTTGTGTTTTAATTTGAGGTAAAAAATAATCAGCTAAACCAGGAAAAACTTCTTTCTCACTTCTATCAATTAGTTCTTGGAGTTCTTCTAATACTCTATTTTTATCTATTCTTTTATCGGAAGTAAAAAAATCTTCGTGATTTAATGAAAGTTCAGTAGCTTTTTCATCAAGAAATTTCACAAGTTCTTTTAATTTTTTCTTTTTTTCTTCTGGAATATAAGGAGCAAGGGTATCTAATAATTCATCTGTTGCCCAATATAAATCATCAACCTCACTAAAATCTAATTGCTTAAAATCTATTTTTATGCCTTCTGGTGATAAAGTTTCTACTTGTTTTTTTATCTCAGGAAGTTTTGTAGAAGCATAATTTAATAAATTTTTAATATCTTTAAAATTTTGTGATAATATTTCTCCCTTTCTTATATCAAATTTATTATCAAGATAATAATCTAATAAATAAGAATAAAACATTTTGGCAATTTCTGGGTCACCAATATGTTGATAAAGATATAAAGCTTTCAAATCTTGAACTTTAGGATTATTTTCTATCTCTTGAGGTGAAACTTCGTCTAACTTTTTTTTCTTTGTATCTTTAAGAAAAAGCTGAAGCAAAGATGAATTTTCCGCTTCTAAGGTTTTTAAAAATTCGTAATTAGAGGAAGCAAGTATTCTAAATTTTTCAAAAAGATAATTATTAGTTTCTTTAAAAACAGAAAATTTTTCAAAAGGAGGAGTAATGCCTTTTATTAAGTAATTTCGTATTTGTTCTATATATTCCCCTACATCACCTAAATTAGACGAAACAGGAAGTGCTTCTTCTTTCTTTAATTTTTCTTCATTTAAATCTAATAATTTTAAATATTTCCAATAACTCATTATTTATTATTTATCTTTCCCCTTTTAAGGCTTGTTCTTTTTCATATTGCTTTTTAGCCTCTTTATAAGCTTCCTTTAATTCGTAAAAAAATTTTATATATTCCAACATATCTTGTTTACTAATATAAGGTAATTGGGAAGAAAAAAATGATTGTAATTGCTGTTGAGGAAATAAAAATTGTTGCCTTAAGGTATCCGTAACATTTGATCGCTGTGATTGTTTACCCAAACCTTGAGATTGTTGAGAAGTTTGAGGTAATATTCCGGCAAACTGAGCAAAATATAAATTTATAAGGTCTCGCATATTGACCCCTGTCTTCCAACGAGCAACAAAATCTAATATATTACCCATTTCCGTAATATCTAACCTTTCCTTAGCTATCCCCGTTAAAGCCGTCCAATAAGCTTCGGTTATTTGTTGTTGTTGTTGTCTTAAACGAGCATCTTCTTGTATCCGCTTTAATTGGGTAAGTTGCTCTCCTGTAGCAGTTCCTTGTCTTATTAGTCTTTCTATTAAGTTATCTACTGTAGTTAAAAAATCTTTTTGTGGCATAAAATAAGCGACATCTGCTAAATTTTTTAATGTTTCAACATTTAATAATGGTCTTTCTTTAAAAACAACATTACCCTTCTCATCTACAGTTTCTTCTTTTATCGTTATATTACTTAAAGCATCTACATAAGCTAAATTTGCTAACCTTTCTTTTATCATTTGCTTTTCTTCTTTCCCTTTTTCGTATAATAATTTTAGAATATTAAGCTCATTTTCTTTTACCTTTTCAGTAATAGCAGTGACTATATCTCCTATTCCGCTTGTTTGGGGTATCAAAAATTCTAAATCACTTCGTCTGGTAGCCATTTTTACCTCCCTTATTTAAGTTCTCCTTGGGTAACTTCCCCTAAATTTTTTCTAATTCTTTCTAATACATCTTTAATTATTTTATCTTCTAATTCAGACGAAGTTTTCCAAGTTTTTGGTTGTATTGAGAATAATGAGGTTATTACTTGTTCTGGTGTTAATTGAGATAACTCAAATGAATTCGATGTTTCTGTGGGTTCTAATATTTTTTTCCATTCTTTCACAATCTTATTTAAAGCCAATATATAAGCCAATGAACTAATATCACTTTTCATATCTGGCATAGTTCCAAATAGAGCAGAACCAAGTTGTCCTAATAAACTGCCAATTGTCATTCCGATTTGTGGTGCTCCAAAAGCTGAACCTAATCCTAATCCTGCTAAAGAAGCAAGGCCAGATAATATTGTTCCGCCTTTTTGGGCTTGTATGCGTTTAATCTGCTCTTTTAAACGAGCCCTTTCCGCCGATTGTTCTATTGCTAATTGTTTTAATGGTAATTCTGCCTGAGCAATAATATCTGCTAATTGCCTTTGTGCTATTCCGCTTCTTAGAAGTCCTAAATTAGATAATTTATCTTCTAATTCTTTAATCTGCCTTTCTTTTAATTTTTCAATCTGTTCTTTTAAAACCTTTTGCTCTTCTTCCTGAATTGAAGATAATTGTTTTAAATAATTATAATCTCCACCAAATAAAGCTTCTAAAAATCCCATCTTTCCCTCCGTTTAATTCCCATCATTAAATATTTTACTAAAAATTTAATTTTTATCAACATCAAACTTAATCTTCGGAATATAATATAATTCAAAATTTAAAATACAACAATTTTTAAAATAAAACTCAATATAAAAGTCCCTATCAAAATTTTTTAAGTTTAAAGACCTTTTAACTCTTTGTTTATTTAAAATGACCTCTTCATATAAAGGTTGTGTTCCGCCTTCAGCCCAAAAACGAATATCTAAATAAAAATCATCAAAAACATTTAAGGGGCGTAATTCTATCCCAAAGCCTTTTAAAATAATTGGCATATCTAATTCTTTTAAGTTTTTTGGGGAAATAATCCCAGTCCGATAATAACCTTTTTGGGCGGAAAAATCAGTTTTATACTCAAAACTAACATATTTTATTTTATAAACATCACTAATTTTAGAGGTTAAAATGATATGTTTATCTATATAAAAGGCTTTTTTAATTTTAAAATCTGTAAATTCAGATGGTCTAATCTTTAAAAAACCATTACCATCATAATATAAAATCCAATCACTATCTTTTTTTATGAAGAAAAAGCCAAATTCATTGGCAAAAAATTCACCTGTATCATAAGAATAAGCAAAAAATTTAAGTAATTCAATAGGAGCTAAAAAGACAGGAAAACTTTGTGTTATTCCGCCATAAAGTCCTTGAAAAGATAACTGGTCAATCTTAATCATTATATCATTTTTATAAAAATCTATATCATCTGATACTTCTTTATAATAAGAATGGATTTCTTGTGAATGAATATCACCTCTTATCAAAGAACTACCATAATCATCTTTTAATTCAAAATTTAAAATAGTATTTCCATATCTATATTCTGGATGATTTCGTAAAGTTTCAAAGCCTAATTGGTCAGTAAAAGCATAATTTATAAATAATTTTCCGACTTTTTCGCCTTTAAAAAGTGAAAAAACTTTACCAGTATAATTTGGTCTAATTCTAATTTGGGGATAATAATAACCTTTTAATTTTAAAAGCGGATGTTTATCAGGATATGAAGTAGCAATAAATTCATGTTTTAAAATATTTTTATAATGTATTTCATTATTAACTTCGTTTTGTGCTAATTGATAATGAAAAGTAGTTACAACATATGGAGCTGGATAATTTATATAATTATTAGTATACAAAATTGAAAGTTTTATGCGAACTCTTTTTAAGGAAGTCAAAAAATTAGCAATTGGATAAGGTAATAATTCATATGAGTTAGCAGGAGGAAAATTAAAATAATCACAATAAAATCTATATATTTTTTCGCGATTAAACTTAAGAGATATATTTTCATTTAAATAAAGTGTTTCCTCATATTCATTTGAAAAAATTAATAATTTCGTATCCCCATTTTCATCTAAAATTTCAAAAATTATTCTGAAATAACCTTTAATTTCATCAATATCGCCAGAAAGTGATGCTTCCCAACCATCTAATTTAAATGTTTCTAAAACTCCCCCACTATTAGTAGGAGACAAAGCAAAAGGTATTTCTGTCATTCCGCTTCCTGGATTATTTATCCAATTATCTTTACCTATAGCAAATTCAAAAATATAAATTTGATGATATGTTTTTCCTTCAATTATATATTGTGGTCTTTCTTTTAAATCACTATTAGAAATTCCAAAATGAAAAGTTTGTATGTTTTCATTATCATAGTCAGCAATCTTTTTTTGATAAGTAGTATTTCCAAGATAAAAATAAGGATAAATTTTATTATCATAAATCTGCCCTGATTCATCAACAAATTCAATTAATTCCGGAAAATTAGGGTCAAGGATATATTTAAAACTCAAATATGGATAGAATTTTAATTCTTCCCGAATACCCATTATTGGTAAAGATATATTTTCTAATTTTTCTCCTTGTAAATCATATTTATAAAAATCACCATTCTTGTCTAAGAATATTATTGTTCCGCCATAAGCAATAGCACAACCACTTGGACAACCAAAATCAGATATTTTTACAATTCTTGCGGGCGGAATTCCATCTATTCGGAATATTCTAAAATTTGTAAAGATAAAAATATAACCACTTACTTCTAATATTCTTGTAACAACTTCATCAACACTTAAAGCAATTGCCACATAATCATCAGGATGAAATTCATCATATTTAAATGGTCTTCCCCATATAACAAAACAATTAGTATCTTCAATTTTGGCTAAAACTATTCTATCTCTATAAGGATATCCCCAAAAGGCAGAAATTTCATCATTCCAGAATACTCTATGAGCATCCAAAGGAATAAATACTATATTTCCCCTTCCAGCAGTATTTATTTTAAAGCCAATAATAACAATACGGTCTAAAAAGCGGAATATACAAGGATAATTATCAGCTAATCCAATTTGTGTTAATATATTTTCCGCGTTTCCAAAAAATAAATCTTTTGCCTTCCAAATTTGAATTTTATTATGCCAAATGAATAAAAAATACCAATTTCTTTGAAATTCCCAAATATAAAATGTAATTATATTTTCAATATCAGGGATTATATTTTGTATTTCTTTTGAAAAAGGAACATTCGCTAAAAAACCAAAAGGAATTATATGGCTATTTATGTTTTCAGCACAAAAATTAGGAAAAATAGTCTTGGGATGTAAAGTGTAATTTATATAAGGGCTTAAATTTAATTGAATACCTTTTTGATATGGTTTCATAATTTATTAATATCTAATTTTTTCCAATTATCTGTAAATTCCGCTTTTTGGCGTTCTAAAAGTATTCTTACCAATATTTGATTTTGACGGGGAACAAAAGAAAAAAATCTTCGGCTGTAATTCAACCATACCAAATAATTTCTGTTTTGAGAAAGTCTTTTGAAAATATTTAAACCAATCATCATTAGATAATTCCTTAACGCGGAAAATCTTTTTAAAATACTTGCTTTTATTTTTGTTATATAATTTCTAATACGCTGTATAATTAGAAAACGATTAAAGTTTATTCCGATTTTTACTTTTGATAAAATTATACGCGTAAAACTTTCTAACCAATTTTCCCAAATTATTCTAATTAAAGAATTTAAAAATCTTGATTGGCTTGGTTTTGTAGAAGGTTCTGGCTGTAAATTTATCTTAAAAGTTAACTCTCTAATTGGTGGTTCAGTAATTATTATTTCATCATTACCTAAAAAATAATCACTTAAATCTATCCTTGGAGGTTGTATATTAGGAGGATTTTCAAAAGCATTCCAATAAATTTTTATTTTGATTATTTTTATTTCATCCTTTCCCCATTGAACATTTGTATTTTTTTCTACTAAACTAAAATTATTATTAAAACCTTTCACAAAATTTAATATTCCGCTTTCTTGCTCATTCTTAAAAACAGCTTTCCATAAGGTATAATTTGAAGTTATTTCCTCTAAAATAGCAGGTTTATTAAATTCATAAATATTACCATTCACATTTAATCTTACTAAAATATTTGTTAAAGGATATGAAGTTTGCGTTTGACGGAAATAAGATTTTAGATTAGTAAGGAAGATATCTGTTATTCCGCTTGATGGGTCTTTTTGCCAACTAATATCCCAATAAATTTGAACATTTTCAAAGGGATTTATTGTATAATTTATATCAGCATAAGTATAATTTTCTTCAGAAGTATTATAAAGTAATTCTAAGCGTGTAATTATTTTGGGTTTTATACTATTATTTTGATATTCCGCATAATATTTGTCTTCTACTATTGAAATTGGTAATATTTCTTCAGAAAGATTACTAAAAATTATCTTTAAATAAGATATTGGTTTAGTTTGTTCAGAATAAGTTTGATAACGGGTATTAAGTTCAAGAAAATGATTAGTAATCGTATTATACCGCACATTAAGTAGTTGCTTCTTGAAATTCAAATTGAACCTTGTATCCTTGAATTTCGCCAATACCAATAGTATAAGGCGTCTGTAATGTATTTTCTGCTAAAATATAATTTGTTTTTTGAGGGTCATTATTTACAAACATTTGTAAAATCTCTTCTAAAGATGGATTACCAGAATCTGTTTCTCCAACAACATATTCTTTATGAACCTGAATTTCTGCTTGTGTATTATTCTCAAAATAACCAGTAAAATAGATGTAAGCAACTCCTTGTTCATTAATTCCTTTATTGCTATAAGAAATTGAAAAAATATAAAAAACATTTTCTGAACTAGACGCATCTTCTAAAACAATACCTTTGGGACGACAATAAGCAGTTGGAACATTTAAACGAGAATTTAATAAACTATCTCTTAAATTTGTTAAAAATTTTTGTGTCAGCATATTAAAAAACTAAAAATTTAATTTTTCCTGAACCACAATTATTATTACAATTGTGGTTGTTTTTGTTTTTCAGATACTCGTTTATCTCAGAAGCAACAGCTTGGAAACCATGTAAAGAAGCAACAAATATTCCAGCAAACAACATAAAGGTAAAAGATATTTTGGTTTGTAGAATTCGGTCAATTGTAAAGATTGAAAGCATAGCAGTAAAAAAACTGTTACACCAAATTGCTACTAATCTTAAAATTAAATATTTCCAGTTCATAGTCTTTGCCAAAATATTGTTTTTTGTTTCCGCCCCACAAACTTAACTGGTGAGGCATACCTTGAATTTAGTGTTTGAATTTCTAATAAATATCTTTGAAAATATTCCGCTTCTTTCTGAGGATTAAAATAATAAGCAAACTTTTTAAGACAATAATATTCAATTGCTTTTAATAAAAAAAGCGGAAGATTTATTAAATAAGCAGCATAATTTCTAGGGTCGGGTCTTATAATATCCATATTCCATTGCTTATAAGTAATCATTAAAGAAGAATCTTTTTCTGGAGGAGGAGAAAGTAATAAATATGCTGTTCCGCCTTCTAGGAGTATTCCATAATATCTTGGATTTCCTTTATCTTTTGAAGCTTGTAAGATGGTTGTGAAATCATCTGGTTGTAATCTTTCCCATTCCTCTTCGTCATTGGGCTTCCAAAGAACTTCTCCAATTTCAACAACATCATCCCCTAAAACAATTTTCCAATCACCACTTTTTATTTCCTTCTGAGCAACTTGGAAAAAAAGCTTAATATCATAAATAACCGTTCTTACCGCTTCTTGTAAAGTATCATAAAAAAGATTATAGAAATCCGCGTTTTCAAGATATTCCGCAAATTCTCTTTTAATTGTTTGATATATAACCTCTGCCTGTATCATTTTTGAATTAACCTTCCACTACCACGCATAATATCTTTTTCTTCCTCAGGTGTAATTCCAATTCGTGGAGGTGTAATAGATAAAGAAGCAATATATTGTTGAAGTGTAGACATACTTAAATTAAAGAAACTGCTTGCTCCTTGATAATTACCATCGTCAAGAGAAATTAAACCACAAGTATAAAAAATCAAAGGTTCAATTAGATTTGTTGAAAAATTAAAATCATCATTAGGACTAGGCTCTAATGAAAGATTATTAGCAATATATCTTAAAATATAAGAGTAACCATAACGATATTTAGGAGCAACTAATAGGGAATTTCCAAATTTTGTAAAAATTGGAGTAGTATCAGAAGGAAATAAATTTACTTTATGAAGAAATTCATTTAAATCATAATAAGTAGCCATTTTGTAATTACTTCCTGTATAATATTCAAAAGATAAAAGACGAACAAATTGTGTTGGAAGAGAAATTTCAGAATAAGGAGGTGTAGAATTATCATTTACTTCAAAAGTATAAGTTAATTTGAAAATATTATAATTATCCATCAATTCTAATGGGGCGGAAATTAAAATAAACCTAGCTGCTGAATGAGCGTTTTTTACAATTTGAGTATCTTGATAAGCTCCTTGTCCTCCGCCTTCTATCAGTTTTAACCTTACAAGATTAAAAAAATCATTCCATTTCATTTTTAAAGGGGCGGAGGATTACTCCGCCCCCCTCATTTATTATGTTAAGCTAATATCAATATTGATTAAAGCACCGTGTTTGTTGGGAGCTGGACTGTAAATTGCCAACATCATCATACCGGTAGCAACCATAACATCTTGGTTTTTGGAATTTACAAGGAATTCAAAAATATTTTTAGATTTATCATCAGCAGGAATCCATTCAAATTCAGTATTATAAGAAATTTTGAGGTCTTCCGCGTCAATCATGAATAAAGTTCCTTCGGGAAGTTGTGGGTCAACAACAATCGGAACTTCATAACCATCTGGATGCGTCCAAACATAACCAGAAATTCCTAAATCAGCCTTTGGAATCCTTTGTTCAAAGACCCTTCTTAAAATATCAATAGTTTGAAGACAATATTTAATGATAACCTTAGGTGTAGTAAGAATATGAGTAACTTTTGTTGCTCCGCGTTTATTCATTTCGCCCCATAAATCCAATAAAAGTCCTCTTGATAAAGTCAATGGACTTTCAGCAGTTCCTCTAAAAATTGTAGATTTCAAAAGTGGATAATCAGCTCTATTTTTTCCGCCATAAACAGGTGCGATTGTTCCATCATCAACAATTGCTGAAATTCCCATTGGTTCATTGAATAAAGAATTATAAATAACGATTAAATCATCTTCCACAACACCAGTAAGAGCAGTATCAACATCAACATACCAACCTGTTTCATCTTTTTTCGGGTCAGAAATAATTTGAACAGCAGACTTTTTCTTAGTATAAGGACTTGTAGGAGCATGAATATCAATAATTAAATTTTTGTAAATCCATCTTTTACAATCATCAGGATAAAGTGTATCGTCGCTGATATAATTTTTGAGATATAATTTTGTATTCCCCGCTCCACCAACTGCTTTTACTTTTGCTAGAATCGCACTACCATCACTTGTTGCTATCCTTCCACAATTATGAAGAAAAGATTTTTCAAAAATCGTTAAGACATCGCTGATAGTTTTTAATTGAAGTTGGTCAGCATTAGGAGCTTTTGACATTTTTAGCCACTCTTTTCTATTGATTTCAATTCTTCCGTAAATGGTCTTCCAATCAAAGGTCAAACCTTTCCATTCAGGGAATACCGTTTTTGTCGGAACATCAGCAGAAAAACCAAAGAAATGCTCCATTATTGAAGGAACAAGAATTCCTTTTCCGCCCTCATCACGCATTATATCGGCACTTTCTTTAAAAAGATTCCAGGTTTTAGAAAAAATTGGGACTGCTTGAACCAGTCCCTTAGCTCTCATTAATAATACTTCTTGAACTTTTGATAAATCTAACATGGTTTTTTAATTATGTTTGTTTCTTTTTTAATACTCTAAAATGTTCTGGTAAATCACCCTCCTTGAGATTAAGCCCCAACTCCCTATACAGGTTGAGAAGTTTCTGAAGGTCAAAGCCTTCAGTCTCCTCAGGAGGAGGAACTGCCCCAGAATGAGCACTGCCTTTACCTCCTTGTTTTTCTTGTATTTTTTGTATTGCTTCGGCAGTGCTTTTAGCAATTTCTTCTGGGGAAGCTTTACTACCTTCCTGAGGAGCGAATTTTTTTAATGTTGGGGCTATGTCCTGCTCGAACACCTCCAACATTGAACGACCTTTTTCGTCATTGAGCCAAGTTTGAACTACCGCTACTTTAAGAGCTTCAGGTAAATCGCCGTATTTATTTTGAATTTCCGCATATTCGGTTTCCGCTTCTTTGGCAATAGAATCAAGTTTTTCTTCTTGTATTTGATTTAAAACTTTATCTAATTCTTTTTTATAAAAATTTTTCAAATCAGTAAATTTTGCTTCTAAATAATCATTTAATTTTCTTATACCCGTTTCTCCTAAAACTTCTTTTAATTCTTCTGGTATTTCACCCATTTCAATTTTTTCCTGTGCTTGCTGTGTCACCTCTCCAAATACTTTTTTATAAGCCTCTTGAATAAACTGTTTTCCTGCTTCTGTAGTATAAATTTTTTCTTCAATTTTTACTAAGATGTTTTTAAATAGCTCTTCCGGGTCTTCAACTTTTGTAATATCCATTCCTAAAGTTTGACCAATATTTTTTAAATTTTTCATTTTCTTTTCATAATCTTCCGCTTTTAAGAGGTAATTTTTTAATTCTTCTGGGGTAAATTCTCTTACTTCACCATCAATTTCAATTTTAATTTTGTTTTCTTCTGCCATAAATACCTCCTTGTTATGGTTTTCTTCCTAAAACTTTTTCTGCTAAAGCTTTTTTTTCCGCTTCTGAAAGTTTTTTCTTTCTTCCAGCAGCTGAGAGTTTAGCAAAACCTTTCTTCCCATATTTTTTCCTTCCAATCCAAGCTGCTAGAGCTCTTGGATTTTTTACTCCTCTAGCAGCTAATTTTTTTACTAGTTTATCAAATCCAATATAAGCCATTTTTAATCCCTCCTGACGCCCCCAATCTTATTCCCTTCCCATCCCACCCTCTTTTATTATTTTAATTATTTTTTTAAAAAAATCAAGCCCACCCCATCCACCCTTCTCTTTTTATTTACGACCTCTCTTTTTCTTCTTGCGTGCCATGTTCACCTCCACCCGCTTTAGTGCGGGATTTTGCTTCTTCAATTTGTGGTTGTAAATATTGTAAATGTTCAAGATAATGTTGAATACCTTTCTTTAAAGCAAATTCTGATAATTGATTAGCATATTTATTTAAAAATTTACGATGAACTTTAGCATGAATCAAATGATTATGTATAGGCTCTACTACACCCATTTTTAAAATTGATAATAATTCTTGTAATTCTATATCAGTAAGATTTCTTTTTTCCGCTTCAAGCTGTTGTGCTTTTAAATTAAAGGCTTTCATAAATTCTTCGTTAGAAATTAATAATCTAAAATTCTCTTCACCTGCTACTTTCATATGTATAAATGTTTCCGCATCTTGTATTGGACTTCCATACATAACCTCTAATAATTCCAATGGGTCAAATAATCCAAGCTGAACTCCTTGGATAAAGAATTGATATTTTGCTGTCTGTGTCAAATAGAATGGTGTTCCGACATCTACTTGAATATCATAATCTTCTGGCAAGAAAAGGTCTGGATGGAAAAATAATGTTTCTGACATATAAAAATCATTCATCACTCTTACCATTCTGCCAACATGATAATTTTCTCTTAACATTTGTAATGCGTATCTACCTAATAAGGAAATTTTATCGGTAATATAATATTTTATGATTGATAATTTTTGCTCATCCATAAGTGATGTTAAATTTAATTCAGTTGCTGTTCTTGAACTAGAAAGCGGAAAACGAGGGTCATGGATTGTAATCAATTGAATATCTCTTAAAATCAATTCTAAATATTGTAAGGCATATTGAGGTAAATCATTCATAACTACTTGAACTGGTGGTTGATTTCCACCATATTCTACAACTTCTTCAATAATATCATCTTCAACTTCATGAAATATTAAATCGCCTGCTCCTCTATTTAAGAATACTCTTACTCTTCCGATTTTTCGGCATACTTCATTCAGTAATGCTTCTAATTCCGCATATTTCTTTTGTAATGGTGTAATACGAGAAATAATTGAACGATTATACCAAGTAAATGGTGAAGGGTCATCAGCAAAATCAATAAAAGGCAATACACCTTTTTCTTGGCAGAATTTTGGTAATGGTTCAACAGAAATAACTCTATCATTCAACATTTTAACAAATCTGCCTTCATAATTATTCTTCTTTTCAGGTCTTTCGTAATATTCTTGATAAACAGCACCTTTTATAGTTATATTCCGCAATTCAGGATAAAAATCACGAAGATTATATTTTTGTAATTCTCCGCCTTCAAATTTGATATTATTTTCTTCACACCATTCTTCGTCAACTAAGAAGAAATGAATTATCCATCTTGCTGGATTAGAACTATCAGGATTTAAAGCATCAGCACTTCCTAAAGCAAATGGGTCAATAAGATAATTAGTTGGTGGGACTACCGCAAAATTTATATCTCCTAATCGTGTTTTTACTAAAATTGGATTTCCAGAAGAATCAACTTTTTGAAATAATTGTTTTCCGCCTATTTGGGCTGGATATTCTTGTCCATTTACAACAATTGTATAAGGAATATCATTAGGTGAAGGATTATCCGTTAAAAGCGGAAATTCAACTAATTCTCCAATATTCTTATCCCAATATATCTTCACAAGTGTCCTGGAAGTTAAAAGTAAAGAAGTCATTAAATCTAATTTAATTTTAGCAAATTTAGGAGCAATTAGAGAGTTTAATACTTGTTCCGCCCGATAGGATGCTTGAATTACTAAAGTATCTGTTTTTTTAGGAATTACTAAAAAATTATGAGGAATTGATAATAAAGACGATAAAAAAATATGATAAGCATTTATCCCAATATTGGCTGGAATTGCTTCCACAAATTTAACATCTTCAATATTTTTTTCTTTTGTAAAAACCGCATTAAAATCTTTCCATTGAACAAAAAATCTATCGCAGAAGACATTTATCGTTTCTAACCAAATCTGTAATTGGTCTCTTCTTGTCTGTAAAGCAATATTTCTTTTTCTAATTATTTCGTCTCTTATTTTTTCTTCTGCTTTCATTTCTTTTTATATTTAATTCTTAAATTTTTATCTTGTTCTTTTAAATTATAATAATATTGAAATTGTCTAACTTCAATTGCTTTTCCGCTTTTTATGGCTTTTATTAATTGCCAAATAAGATAATTCAATAAACATAAATTCAAAAAAATCAAAATCACAAACACTATCATCTTACTGGCTGATATTCAATAATAATTAATTTTTCTCCTTCTGCCATATTTTTTATTTTCAAAGTATAAGGATGAACTTCAATATTGTTGTGTAAATTACCATTGACATATACTTTAATTGAACTGATATTTACAGGATGAGGAAGCGAAATAACTTCTTCTTGTTTATCAGAAGAGAAAGCAAAAGTTATTGTTTTACCCTGTAAATATGCTAATAATTCATCAAATTTAATTTCTCTCATTTTTCAAATCTAAGCGTTATAAATGGTTTAAAATTTTTATGATATTTTATTCCGCCTTCTAACTTTAACGATTTTAGATTAAGTTTCGCATATAAACCACCAGATAAATCTTTTTTCGGAAAATCATTTTGGATATAAGCACCTAAATTTATTAGTTTCTCTGGTTGTTTAACAAATTCTTTCATTTTTTCCACTTTCACATTCACAAATGTATCTCTTTTTATTTTTTCTTGATAAACATAAGTTGTCTCAAAATAGGTTCTTGTTTGTTTTAAATAAATTGTGTCACGAACATATTGCTGAACATAAAGAGTATCTGTTTTATAAACATAGATTTCGCCAATTTCTGGTTTTGGAGAAATAAAAAGACCAAAAAATAAACCTAACAAAAATGAAGCAATTCCAGAAATTATCCAATTAGGAAGCTTTACAAACGGAAAAGTAAAAAGTAAATCTGAATAATTTTCTTTTTTCAAGATTTTTTTCTCTAAAAGGATTTTTAACAAAGAATTGAATTTCTCTTTAAGTTCTTCAATTTCAGCATATAAAATACCAATAGCCTCAAATTTTTCCGCTTTTTCTTTTGCTTTTTGAATAAAAGTCATAATAATATCTTCGCAATTTTCTTCATTTGCTAAATTATCAAAATCAAAAAGAGCAGTATCTTCGGTATATTCTTTGTTAATAATAAAGAATTTATCTAATTGTAATTCCGCGATTAAGTTTTCTAATTCTTTTCTAAAGATATCCATCCCCTTTAAATCGGAAAAACGAATTAAATAATTTATCTTTTTTGTATTTTCAACCTCAAAGATTTTTTTTGTCTTTTCTACTCTCATACTAATATTCTAATCTTTTTTTAAAAAAAGTCAATAGGTTAAATATCTGTTTCATCATTATTATTTTCATCAAATTTTTCCAAATCAATATCATCATAAGGTTGATAATTTTCTCTCAAATCCCATTTATCTTCTATCTTCACGAAAAGTTCTTTATGCCGATTAATAGTCTTTCTAATTGTATCAATTGAAACATCTAAATCTTTGGCAATATCTTTTGTCCTCATCGCTCCATTCTGTTTTAAAAGCATTGTAATTTGAGTTATTAAATCTAATCCATAACGAAGTTCATTTGGTAATGAAGATAATTGGGATATTTCAATTTTATTATCCGCAAAATTGACGGAATAAAATTGTGGTGAAGCAAGTTTAGAATAATTATTTTTCGTGTTATAAAAAGTTAGATAAAGAATATCTTTTGTAATATCGGTAAATTTATCTACTTCAAAAATATTTCTCGCAAAATTGTAAAAGAAAACTGAACCATAAGGAGTTCCAGTATCATCTTTCGCAATATGGGATATTAAAAGAGAAGTTGTTTTTAATTCATCCAAAGCATTAAAGAATGTAGAGGCACTTTCCGCTTCAATAAGATTTAAGCCATGGCATGCTTTTCCAAGACTATCTATGATTATAAATCTTATATTTTTTTCTTCAATTTCTTCTTTTAGAAAATCAACAATTTCATATAAAGGAGCATAAGCACGACGATAAAAAAGTTTATAAGGCGTTTGGATATTATTGGAAAATCTTATCTTCTTTACCCTTTGAAGCCAAATATCTTTTTCCGCTTCATAGTCTAAATATAAGCCATTACCATATTCTGTCAATTTAATTCCTACATAGATAGCAAAAGTAGATTTTCCTACTCCACCTTTTCCATAGATAAGATTAGGGACTTTTTCTATTATGAATGGATAATAAAGATATTGGATTGTTCTATTTAAATCAACTTCTTCTTCTTCGTTGACTAAAGCATCTAATTCTCGGTAAGTTGTAATAACTTTAGAAAAAATTTCTTCCGCAATAGTAGTTAAGCGTTCTTTTTTAATTTCAATACGAGATATACATAAATCGGCAATTTCTTTAATAAAGTTTGTTTTAAAAGATTGGGAATAAAGAGAGCCACGCATATAGCGTGTTTGAAGTGTAGAACCATTTTCCCTTGCTTCTATCGTAATAAAAGCATTCAATTCCATTCGGGAGATGCGGAAATTAGAGAAAGTGAAAAAGAGACCAAGTTCTTTTTCTAAATTAACGAAAATTTTATTATTTTCTTTATAAATTTTTATTTGAAACATAAAACCTCCCAAGTTTAATTTTTGATTCATTCCTAAAAATAACTTTTGAAATATAATTTAAAATTTCGTTAATAACATCTTTAGAAAGATAAAAATTTGAAAGTTTGCTTATAAGACTACTAATCTTATAAAATTTGTTTTTAGGGGAAAAAGTAATAATAAAAGAAAATGTTTTGTAAGGTTCAAAGTATTTTTTAATAAGATTTTGAAGTTCAATTTTTATAAATTCTTTTTTTGCTTCTAAGCTACCATAATCTTCCTTGATTTCTAATAGCCAGTTAGGCGGAATATTATTACCTGCTAAATAACACGAATAAACAAAAAACTTTTTACTTTCTAAAAGTGTAAAATTATTGGGGAAGGTAAAAGATACTTTGGCAACAATATTCTCAAACTTAAAAGTAAAATCTTCCACTAAAATTGATATTTCACTTTTAAGGTCTACAAATAAAAAAGCATTATTTTTAGGGAAATAAAGGATTTTCATGATTATTCTTCCGAGATATAAGATTTTAAAAATTTAATTATTTTTTTATTTTTAGTGGCTTTTAACGCTTTTTTAATAGCAAAATCAAGATTATAACCATAGTCTAAATATTTTTTCATTGTATCCAGGTCTCCTTTTTTACAAGCATTTACAAAATCTTCGCTAATCTCTTTTACAAATTCCATTTCCATTAGGTCTTTCAAGGTTTTATTGGATACGATTTTAGTAAAGACCCAAATAAACCTTGCCCAAAATAGACAGAGTTCCATATCAATGCGGTAAGGGGAAATGTAAAGTAAGCAACAATGGATATCATAAGAAAATTTTATAAACAGATATTCTTGTTTCAAAATAAAATTGCGGTCATAATGCCGAGAAATTTTTAAATCAAAAAGTTTATCTGCTCTTTCAATTGCCTTTAGAAAATACTTTTCATTGTCATTTTTTAGACTTGAATATACTTCCCAAGCTAAATTTACAAATTCACTCAATTTTTTTATTTCTTTATTTTTTTCTTTCATTAGTTCCCCCTTTTTGGGTTTCATATATATATTAACATAGTCCAAAAATGGCTTATTGTCAAATTTTTTAATTAACAAGACAGGCGAGACAAGGCGAGACAATGCTGTCTCGCTCTAACATTTTGATTTTTAAGCACTTATGAACAGGGCGAGACAAAATAAAATATTCTTTTAAAGAAAAAAAGAAAAAAAGAAAGGTCAATAAAGAAAAAAAGAAAAAAAGAAATTATTTTTATATTTATTTTTATTTTACTCTTTATTAGAGTCTTAGTATTTTAAAAGCAAGGCGTAAGCCTTGCTTTTATTCCCAGAAAATAATACCCGGGTATATTTTTCCCGGGTATTTCCCGGGAAAAATTTTTCCCGGGTAATATTATCCCGGTATTATATAATAATATATTACCGGTATAATAATAAAATAAAAATAATAATAGTGTCTCGCTTGTTTGAAAGTGCTTGATTTTTAAAGACTTACAGCGAGACAGTGTTGTCTCGCTTTGTCTCGCCTGTCTCGCTTTATAATAAAGTCTTTTGGACTTCTTTAATTCTTTTTTGGGCAATTTCGAAATATTTAGGCTCAATTTCTATTCCGATAATATTTCTTTTGAGTTTAATACAGGCTACAGCTGTTGTTCCAGAGCCTAAAAAAGGGTCTAATACAAAATCGCCTGGATTACTATGAATTTCTAATAAATGCTCAATTAGTTTTAATGGTTTTTGGGTAGGGTGTATAGTTCTTTCTTTTCCTCCGCATATAGGCATAGATATAAAATTAAGCATTTCTTTTTGGAGTTTAAAATTAAAAGTGAATTTACTTTTTCCGCTTCTAGCTTGCCAAATAATAGTTTCTACAGCGGAAAGATAGTTTTTCTTTCTTACTTGTGGAGGAGGATTTGTTTTATGCCAATAAATAACACATTTTAAATCTAAATTATTTTTCTGCCCTTCTTCTACCGCATAAGTAATATATTCATTTCTCACAAACATTAATACTGAACCTGTTTCTTTTAAAAGTCTATCAAATTCAGGATAAATTTTTTTATAAAGCTCTTTAATATCAACACTATTTAATTTAATAAATTCTTCATAATTGTGATAAAAAGCTTTTCTTCCATGAAGTTCAATTTTACTTTTTACTCTAATCTGATAAGGTGGGTCAGTAAGTATTAAATCAAAGGCTTTATCTGGTAATTGTTTCATAATTTCTAAACAATCACCAAGATAAAGCTTACAAATGGCTCTAGAGGGATTTGAACCCTCACCTTCAGGTTGAAAACCTGATGTCCTTTCCAGATTAGACGATAGAGCCATTATAAATTACATTTTCCATCTTTACAATCAGGAGTTTTAATAATAATTTCTTCTGAACAATTTTTATGAATAAAGCCTTTAAAATCAAGGCATTCAATAAATTCTTTTTCTTCTTCGTAATAAATAGGTTTTCCACAAATAGGGCAAATTGCTATTATCATTGTCCTAATAAATAATAAAATTTTTTGATTCTTTCTTGAAAATTATAAACTGATTGGGAATTATACCATTCTTTTCCTGCCCATCTCAGAAGATAAGTCCGATAATCCAAGATACCTCTGTCGTATACAATAACACACATAATTTGAAAGCAATCAGCTAAAAAGCGGAAAGAAAAATAAGGGCATCTTTTTTTTGTTTTTCCTTCTTTAAGCATAGTGTAACCTTCTGGTAGAATAATCCAGTATCTTTTTGCCCAGCCCCAAGGAAATCTTTTTTTCCAAGGATGGAAACCAGATGAATTATTATTCCAGAAGATTATCTTATTTCCTTTTCCTTGTTCTTCAAAAAAGATAGATAAAACAACTGCTTTTAAATAAGGCTCGTAATTAAATTCCTTAGCCATTTTAATTAAATCATCTTCGTAAAGAATACGCTTAAAAGGGGAAATAAAAGATAAATCCTCAGGTATTATCCCTCTTCCAAAAAGGAAGGGGGACAGGAAAAGGAGGATAAAATGGAGAGACCTATAAGGACTGGGCAAACCTGTCCCCCTTTAGAATAGTAAAGCAAAAGAGATTAAACAGGCTAAATACCAAAGTCCTAAAAAGATAGCCACTGGTAATGGATTATTCTTTTGTAATTCCCAGCTAAAATCAATATACCAAAACAAGGTTTTTCGTAAAACAGTAGCCATAAGTGTAGCTAGTCCTAATAAAGCCAGTTTCTTAAATACAAGTAAAAAATAAAAGAAATCATTATCTAAAACCAAAAACGCGGAAAAGATAATAAAAAGCATTAAACTAAATAAATATTTCCTCATTCTTTTTCCTCCTCTTCTTCAATTGGAATTTCACGAAATTCATCAGTCTCATAGTAAATCTCATAATAATCTGGTTCATTTTCAATACAGTTTTCGCAAAAAATACCTTCATTAGTTACAATGATTTTTTCTACTTCTTTTCCACAATTTAAACACTTCATATTCACCTCCATTAAATTTACTGGACCAGCCTAAGCCAGTCCAGGGTCGTCAGGGAATTTCCTACGGGGGCGTCCTTCCCTGACTAACCAACTCTTAACGCGGAATATCATTTTAATTTCAAATACCTTAACACAATATCCATTCCAGCAGAAAAACATTTATCACATCCACAATTGGCTAAATGCTTGGCTAATAACTGAAATATTTTGTTTAACTCTTCATTTGAAGGTGAATAACCAATTGTATGTGAAAGCAAACTCTTTATCTCTTCCTTTGAAAATGAAAAAGTTATTGTTAAACCTTTATTTGTTATTGTTATTTTACGCATACTATATAATATAGTCCTAAAAAGCCCTTTTGTCAAATCCCTAAAACGCGGAATAACAAGCCCTTATTTTCCCCTATAAAAAGCGTTCTCAGAAGGGGTAATGTTCTACCCTTATCCAGCAAAAATCGCCTTTCTATAAGCCTTTTAAAAGAAAATAAAGGCATTTTATGGACTTTTGGCTAAGATCACTGACTTCCACCAAAACATAAAATAACAATCCCTAAAACGCGGAATAACAAATACTACTCCCTTTTATTTGGCTTTATAAAAGGCGATCTTTAGAGGGGTAATGTTCTACCTTACCTTGAAAAAATCTCTTTACTATAAGCCTTTTAAAGCAAAATAAGGGTATTTTATGGACTTTTAAGTGAGATCACTGCCTTTTACCCTTAAACGCGGAATAACAAACAAGGATTAGTTAATTATTAACTATGTTGGGTATTGGTTGGTCTAGTTGGTCTGGCCGGGATAGGTTTGGTTAGGTTGGTCTGGCCGGGGATTATAAAGCCCTCCCCCCTCCCCCTAAAAAAAAAATATCTGCTAGGTTATATATATGCGTTATATATATAAAAATAAGCCGGACAATACCAAAAATTTAGAAAAAATTGGTATTGTCCGGCTATCCTAGTTTTAATAATATTATTTTTTCAACAACACTCTGAATGAAACTTTACCGCGGTTGTTAGTAACTTGCACTTTAAATGAGAATGGTTTATTTATTTTGTTTTTTAGAATATACTTGCTAATGAAATTATCGATATTTTGCGAGTATGTTTTAATGATAAACGCAGGCTGCGTTTTTTCTAAGCTAGCAAAAAGATATATGATATATCTATTAAAAGTGTAGTCTTTCTTTCTTTTGTATGATGAGACATATAATTTTATTACTTTTGTTTTGTTCATTTCGAAAAAGTCCTTCAGTGTATAAATGGGTAATCCGCTAAAGTTTGGTTGGTCTTGGGTCTCATTATCAGGTGATAAGTCAATAAAATCATTATTATTTAAGTTATCATTATTTAAATTGTTTAATTCATTGTTTAGCATAGTTTACCTCCTTTTTATTTTTTTTATTCCGCGTTAAGCGCGGAACTTATTTTAATAGGTTAATTAAAATTTCAAATCTCAAAATCTTTATCTTTAGCATTGTCAGGAAGAATTTTAAATGCTTTCACTTTTCTTTCATCCACATAATTTAAATAATCTAAAATCTGTGTATCCGTTTCAAAACACTCTAAAATTATTTTTCCAGTCTGTGTTTTTATCAATAAAAACATTTTACCTCCTTTTTAAAGTTTTAAAGTATTAAATAATTTTTAAAATAAAGCAAAAATATAAATATAATTAACAATATAATTAACATTCTTTTCCCTTTTTATTTTTTAAAACTTTTAATGCTTTCTTAAATAAAAACCCCAAATTGCTGAAAGCCCCCCCTTATCTTTTCTCTCTTTATTTTAAGGTAGTAACCACTGGCGGAATTCACGGCGTTATTTCCGATATCAAAGAGACAACCTTTATCTTAAAAATTTAGGTATGAGCGATTTTAGCAATTTTGTCTGTTTTCATCTTCAAAAGTAAATTGGAATCCACCACTTACAGTATCGTGAGCGGAATAAGATTTTATTTACTCTTTATGCTCCGTAAGATCTTAGAAGTTCAACTATTTCATTATAACCATAGTAAGAAGCAATCATTAAGGCAGTCGCACCATTCTTATTTTTAGCATTCACATCGGCTCCTTTCTCTATCAGCAATTCAACCACTTCTTTATGTCCTCTTTCCGAAGCATCCATCAAAGCTGTCCAACCAATATCATCTTTAGCATTCACATCGGCACCGTTTTTAATTAAAAATTCCACCACTTCTTTATAACCATTTACAGAAGCATCCATTAAGGCAGTTCGACCATATTCACCTTTGGTATTAACATTAGCCCCTTTTTCTAATAATTGTTTAGCTTCTTCTAATTTATTGTATTTACAAGCCTTTAAAAATTCTTTATCAATTTTTGCCCCATAGGATTTTAAAAATTTAACTACTTTAAAACTTTCATTAGTTCTTTAAACCATTTATCATTTAATAAAATACTTTCGTTATACAATATTTCCATTTTATCAATTTCCCCATTCATGATTACAAAATATCTCAAACTTGCTCTTCCGTCGTTAATCGAAATCGTCCAAGAAGATGGGAATAACAGATGTCTTACTTCAAAATACACATTATTTTGCGATTTAGATACATCAATCTTTATATGCTCTTGAGTTCTTATCTTCTCCAAAATCTTTGGTAATTCATCTATCTTCTTAAAATTTGCCGATTTTATGATTTTCCACATTCTGTTAATAAGTTTTTTCAAATCTGAAAAACAAATGTAATCTTTATCAATCAGCTTTTTCATTTTTCCTCCTTTTTAGCATTTTTATAATCTTTTCTTCATCATAATCACATAGTTTTGCTCCGCATTCTGGGCAGACTTGGTAAATATCCGAAGTTTGAAATTCGCCAGTAGCCCATATTATTTTTCCCTCTTCATTCAATTCCGGCTCCCAAAGATATGAACCCTCTTCAATAATAAGAATTTTATCAATCCTAGTCCCACAATATGGACATTCCATATTTTTCATTTTTCCTCCATTATTAGATTTTCTCCATTCCATATATATATGTGTTTTTTATGGTAAAATTCCTCAATTTCTAGAGTATCTGAATTTATTTTTAATTTTATCCAATCAGTTGTGATTCTTGCTTTTTGGTGGGGTAAAAAAACAACTGTAGTTCTTTTGACACAAGGTGTCATCCCTCTTTCAAATTCAGGAATAGATTTAAATATTAAGAATTTCCCCTTTTTACTTTTAATCTGTTCGTTAAATATAAACTGGTATTTTGTATTGTTTAAAATTGTTTCCGCGTGAAGGTTTTGAAAATGAATGATTGTAAGACCATTGCTTCTCAGAAAGCTTTCAAATTCTGTAGAATTTATTTTGGTTTTGAAATTTTTATAACAAAAATAAATCTCATCACCATTGATTTTAAAACTGAAATTAAATTTTTCCATCTTTCCTCCTTCCGCCTAAAAGGCGGAAAAGAATTTTTCTTTTTCGTAATTATCTTCAAATTTTAACAGCTCATTCAAATATCTCTTTAATATAATTTCGCCTTCCTTAATCTCTTCATCAGATAGAAAATGGAAGAATAATTTCTTTCTTCTGGCGTTTTCATATTTTTCAGGCAATGAAGCTTTGAAGAGAAAATGCGATATCTTTCGGGCTTCCGCTTCTGATACTGTAAAAACATGTGCTAATTCGTGTAAGAAAGTCATAAATGATAATTTGTATAGATAAATTGTCCGATTAGTCGGATGATATCTTCCTCCGCCAGTAATTTGATACATCAATCTATCCTTTAAGTTAAAAATGAGTTTTACATCTATTTTTAAAAGTTTATTCAGCTCATTTAGCAAGCCTTTTAATGCCTTCTTCTTCTGGTCTCCATCGAAAAATTGGAGACCGTATTTTCTAATAGTTTCAATTATTTTCTCCATTTTTTACCTCCTTTAAAAAAATTAAATTTTTAGATAACATACCAACCATTTTGAAAATTGGTATAAGTAGTATTATTGTAAGGGCATTTGGTGTCGAAATAAGGGCAATTTCGATAATTCTTTGTTGGGCATTTATCTCGATGTTTCCGATATGGACAAGGTTTATCTGAATAAATCACTCTCGAACGCCATGAAACATTGGAATATTCGAAATTCCCTTCTTTAACGAAATTTCCAAACTTTATAATTCCATCTGGCGTTAGAATAGCAAATTTAGAGGAAAAGAATTTAAGAAAATCAAGATTCTTAACTACTTTTAAATATACCGCCATCACCAAAGTATCAGATAAATCTGGATATTTAAGTATAATTTCTTTTTCTTCATTTGTTAAATTTGGAAATATCGAATACAGTAAAGTTTTATGGTATTCTATCGTTCCATTATGGAAAAAAGCTGACTGAGTCTCAAATTCTATTTGGTCAGGAGGAATAATTTTATCAAGCGGAAAAGGATGCGTTAAAGATTGAGATATTTCACCGTGTGTTTTAAATCTGAAATGTATGGCATGTACCACATTTGGAATTAATTCATATGCTTGAAAGAAATCATTAAAATCCATAAAGCCTTTTTTGACTTTTACAACTTCATCCTCAACATATGCGAACCCACACCCATGTGGATTCGCATCAAACATTTTTTCCAAGGTTTCTCTGGGGAATTTCTCCCCAGAATGACTTATTGCTATTACACACATTGTTTTTACCTCCTTTTAATTTCTAAAATAATTTCTTCCAAAACTTTTTCTAATCTTTTTACTTCTGCTTCATTTTCAATGTTTAAATTCATTCTTAACGAATAAGGTAAACCATAGATATGATTGTGATTAAAACTAAAAGTATCGTCTGGAATTCTTTTGTAATAAGCACTATCAAACCCATAAACTACTTCTCCCCTGTCTTCTTTTAGCCCGAATATTATAATTTCCCCCTCGAATTTCATTTCTTTTAATTTTTTTAAAAGATATTTATAAACATAATCGCAGATACAAGGATGCCAATCGTCTCTAAAAACAATAGAAAACTGTCTTTCTAATTCTTCTTCTGTAATTATTCCCCATTGGTATAAGATATTTTTGTTCATTTGCCAATAATTTTTGATAAAGTCAAATAATATTTGATATTCTTTTTCTAATCCCAATCTTTGGATTTCTAATTCGGAAAAATCACTCACACCATTCTCGAAATAAAATTCGAAAGCTAATCTTTTGGCAATCTTTAAAACTGTAGTTAAAATTTCTGGTGTTAATAAGATTGCGGAGGGTAGGCTTCTGTATTCAAAACCATAAATTTTGGTTTCAACATTAGATAAATGTTTATAATGCGATCTCGCTTTTCCAGATAATGGTAATAGCCATTGTCCTAAGAAGTCATCTAAAATCAATATAAAATTTCTATCCATTGGAAGATTAAAATGAATATGAGCGCCTAAAGGGTATTTATCACCAGAAACAAGAAGATTGTAATTTGGATAGCTCCTGTGAAATCTTATTAAAAGATCTTTAATATTCTCAACCAATTTGTCTTCGTTTGGTGAGGGAGACGGTCTAAGCTCTACTTGGCAACCACTTCCATCAGTTCCTAGATGACCAGAGAATGGCAAAAGTTCGTTTGCCTTAACATACGAATTTTGATGCCATACCTCTAATTCTGGGTCCATCCCTAAGAGAATTTCTATCGGCTTAACCTCTATTTTCTTAAAAAGTTTCTTCAAATCATCCGCAAATGTTTTATAGATTTCATAGCATAAATCGGAATACAACCAATTGCCAGCTAGAAAAGTATTCATTGCGGGAATATAATAGCCGATGGATTTTTGGGTATTAGTTTCAAATATCCGAATTACTTTATCTACTCCAAAATCCAATTCATAAACTCCATTAAAGGAACTTAAGTATCTGACAGCATCACATGATAGATATTGTTTATCTAAAGTTATTTCAAAATTTTCAAACAATTGGGAATTATATTCAACACGACTTGTTGAAAAGATAATAGTATCTTTCAGCTCTTGTCTGCTGAAATATCGCCAATTTACATAGTGTCTGAAAATTGAAAAATAATCCTTCAAATCTTCATAGAATTTTAAAATATTTTTATTGGAGGAATAAATCCTCCAATTACCTTTCTTCATTGCTTCCTCCTTTTTAAGTTAAATATCTTTATTCCGCCTTTAAGTTTAAGACTTTATAGCGGAATAAAGATATAATAAAATTAAAATTATTAAAATAATAAACGCCATTTTTTCTCCTCTTTATTTTTGAAAGATATTTTTAAAATTGCTCAAAAACCCCTTTTATTTTGGCTTATAAAAGGCGTTCTCTTAGGGGGTAAGGTAAGAACCCTACCCCTTAGGAGATCGCCTTTTATAAAGCCAAATAAAGGGGATTTAGGGGGTAAAAATAGGGCGTCCTAGGGAAAAAGGGTGATTTAATCCCTAGAACGCCCTATCCTTTTAAATTAAATTAGTTTGTAGTCTAGTTGTTTCAGTCGTTTTTTTGCTATTTCGCAGTAATTAGGAGAAATATCGATACCGATAAAGTTTCTTTCTAGTTTTTTTGCGACTATACAAGTAGTTCCTATTCCGCAAAATGGGTCTAAGATGATATCTCCTTTGAAAGTGAAAAGTTTTATAAGGCGGAAAACAAGTTCTTCTGGAAAAGGAGCAGGATGATTATATCTTTTTTCTAAATCAGTTTCTGGTGTAATTTGCCATTTTCCTGTTATCCATTCTTTAAATTCTAAAGGTGAGATATCGGCATTCTTTTTTTCCCCTTTATGCTTTCTTTCTTTCTTGGAATAAACAAGAATAAAAGAACAAGTATTTTGGAAATAAGGCATTGAAGGAAGACAAAAAGAGCCCCATTGCGTTATTCTTGCGTTATAATAGGTTCTGTCCCATATAATTTCGGTATAGAAAAGCATTTTCAATTCGTTTAAAAGAAAATTAGAAACGATATGATGGGTAGGCATATATTTAGAAAAAGCAGGTTGAATTTCAATTATTAGTCTTCCATCATCCTTTAAAACGCGGAAACACTCTTTGAGAATAGCGAACAATTTTTGAAAGTATTTATCCCATTCTACATCATCGTTATAAACATCGTAAGCTCTGTGAAGATTAAAAGGTGGAGAAGTAATAACCGCATCAACCCAGTTATCAGGAAATTCTTTTAGGACTTTTTCACTATCACCGCAAATTATTGTGTTTATCATTATTCCGATTTTTCAATATAAACTTCACCGTTTCTTTTGTAGATGCTGATTTTTATATTGGGATTTTGTTTCTTTAAATGTTTTAAGGAGCAAAATAATAAAGTAGCAACCTTTCGAGGTGGAATACCTTCGTAATAGATTTTCGCTTTCTTTGTGTTTTTATCTTCTAAGAATTTCCTTAAAAGAGCCATATAAAAGGGATTTCTTCCTACTGGAGCTTTCGGCGGAATTTCATCAACAGGAATATAACCAATTGTCATTTTCCCTTGTTTCGTTTCTTTTGATATTACAAATGATAAGTTTTCTTTTCTTTCTTCCATGTTTTCCTCCTTTTTAGGTTTCTTTTCTAAAATTTAAACAATAATGATGTATTGTATTGCTGGACCAGGCATATTTATAGCCATAAGGTCTTAGCTTTTCTTCGTTTAAACACCAAATTTTTTCGTCTTTTAAAGCAAAAAAAGTGGAAAGTTTAGAAGCTAAATCCCAAGCTAAAGGATATTTCTTTTCTTTTTTCTTGATGTTTTTAACAATCACCGTCATATAAACCCCTGGTTTAAGAACATCATATACTTTTTTAAAAATCTCAGTTAATTTATCTAAAAACTCATTGTAGTCAGATATATTACCTAAATCTCTTGGGTCATCGGAATAATAGGTATCCAAACCCATTTCTTTCCGCTTTTTTTGTTTTTCCAATCCTTTTTCTCTAAGCACATCCCAATAAGGCGGAGAAGTAATACAATAATCAATAGGCGGAAGATTTAATTTATCAATATCAAAAGCATCAGCAACATAATATGTAATATGAACTTTTTTAGCAATATCTGGCCATAAGGGATTAGTATTATATTTAAGCAGTCTCTTTTTAGCAATCTTAGCGTATTTTTCATTTAAATCTATTCCTATTCCATTTCTTCCCGTTTCCACACAAGCAACCAAAGTTGAACCTACACCAACCATTGGGTCTAAAACCATTTGTCCTTCTTTTGTAAAGAATTTGATAAATTCTAAGGCTAATTCATCAGGAAAAGTAGCAGGATGTTGTAAAATATCCATATCTCGTTTTTTCCTGGTTTCTAAAATAAACCAACTTTTCGTAAACTTCATCCATTCTTTATTAGTCAAATTATTCAGCCTGTTATCCTTGTGATATATACTTCCATCCTCGTAGACAATCATCTTCTCATTCTCATAAATTATTTTCTTATAACGCGGAATATAATTTAAATCCATCTCAAAATAAGGCTCAATCATTTTTTACAGCTCAACTACTTTTTTAGCAAGTTTTAAATATTGAAAATCAGGATGATTTTTTGATATATCACCATCTACTAAAATATCCATTCCAACCATTAGAAGAGCAAGTAATTGATAACTGGTTAATTCTTTATCAGCCAGTTTCTTAAATTTCAGTTTCCATTTCCTTAAAGGAAGGGCTTGAAGCGGAAAAGCTTGAGTAAGGTCACCAATCTCTAAAACTAATGCTTTTATTTCTTCTTTTGTATAATCTCTAAGAAAATTATAAGCCCAAATAGCATACCAAAATAAAGCATAATCTCTTTCATCTCTCATTTTACCTCCTTTTAAAATTTTGCTCCATAGGATTTTAGGAGTTCAACTATTTCTTTATGATCTCTTTCCCAAGCAATCGTTAAAGCAGTATTACCATCTTTATTCCTGGCATTCACATCAGCACCTCTTTCTCTAATAGTAATTCAGCCACTTCTTTATGACCATTCCAACAAGCATATATTAAAGCAGTATCACCGTATTTATTTTGAGCATTCACATCAGCTCCATATTCTATCAGTAATTCAGCAATTCCTTCATAACCATTGTAAGAAGCTTTTATTAGAGCAGTCCAACCGTCTTCATCTCTGGCATTCACATCTGCTCCTTTTTCTAATAGTTGTTTAACTTTTTTAAAATCACCAAGCCAACAAGCATTTAATAACTCTTTATCAATATCTCTCATTTTTCCCCCTTTTCAAATTTTTCTAATATTTTTAAAACTTTTTGAGTATATTTTAGATTAGGATTACTAGGTCCTCCATTATAAACAGACAAAGCAATTGTAATATGTCCATAGCGTTTTTCTAATCCTTTTAGAATGATTGCGAATGTAAGAGCATTGATAAGGGGATGTTTTAAGCATTCTTTCCATTCTTGGCTTTGGATTTGAAATAAACCTACGCTTCTTCCTTTGTCGCCTACTACTATTGGATTATGGTTGCTTTCTACTTCTGATACTGCGTAAAGATATTTTATATCCAAGCCCGTAAGATAAGAAGTAATAGAATAGATGGTATCTAAATAATTATTAAAATAATATTGAAGCGGAATAATAAGAGAATGTTTTTCCGCGTTTTGGTATTTTTGAAGCTGTTTTTCTAAATGAAAATTTTCAATCAATACACGAAATGAAAAGATGAAACCAATTAAAATAAAAAATAATACAATAATTTCTTTTGCTGTTATTTTTCTTTTCATTATTCCTCCTTTTCAATTCTTAATTCTTTTCCTAATAATTTAAATAAATTTTTCTTTAAAAACCCTTCTAAGCATTTTTCGGAACAAAAAGAATAATCATCATAATCATAATTACCTTCTTCAATATCCCATTTCTTTACCACTAAACAATATTCAGGCGGAAGAACTTGATAACAATAAGCACATTGTATTTTATAATTCTCTTTATTTCTTGGCATCTTCATCCTCCATCCAATATTCTGGTTTTTCTTTATGATAAGTGATTGCGATTTTAAAATCTTTGCTTCGGAAAATAACTTTATCAAAAGAATAAGATGTTATTGTCGCACGCCCTAAAATTTCCCAAATTAAACATTCTCTTAAAGCTTCAAGTTTTTCTTTTGTTAGAATTTTTTCCGCCTTTTCGAATAACATTAAGCATAATTTTTCATAAAGAGAAAATTGAAGTTTTCTAATCGGAATACCATTAAAAGTAAGATTCCAGGAAGTAATATCAATAAAACCATCAAGAAATTTAAGTTTAATGTCGATTTTTCCATTTATATCTTCAATTATAAAACCTTTGTTTTTCATTTTCCCTCCTTTTTTAATTACATATTTTTGGGATGGAGCAGATGCGTTTCAAATTATATTTTAAAGGTGAAACTGAGGAAGGTTTGATTGTTAAAGAATAAACTGCTCCATCCCATATTTTTTTATTTTTTCTCCTCAAATTTAGGAATTAATAATTCTACAATTTCAGTCATTCCGCCTTTACAGGCAAGTATCAAAGCAGTTTCACCCCAAAAATTTTGGTAATCAACATTCGCCCCGTTTTCTAAAAGATATTTAACCAATTCTTTATCCTTATTCTCAACAGCATTCACATCCGCTCCATTTTTAACAAGTTCCATAATGTATTCTAAAGCTTCACCCGCTTTACAATCTTCCAAAAACTCCTTATCAATTTCTCTCATTTGTCCTCCCTTAATAGAGCTGAATAATCTTTTTTAGAAAAATCTTTATTTTCCCATTGCTTTTTTACCTTTGTAATCAATTTATCTAATTTAGAAGGTTCTAAATAAGGTTCAATTTGAGTTTCAGTAATTGCTTGAAGATGTCCATTTTCACACTCAATTCTCACGATAAAGCCCTTTGCCAATTGGAAGCAGTATGCCCTAAAAAGACTGCTTCCGCAATAACAAATATGTGTTTTGCTTTTAAATTCAAAGACTTTCATTATTCCTCCTTTTTTGCTTCTTGATGGCTATTAGCCATCTTTTGTAACTTTTTTATTTTTTCTTTATAAGTTTCTTCTTTTAAATAATCAATTAAAAAATTTAAAAAATCACTAACTTTTACTACCCAACTACCCCCTAACTGGGGATAAAGTATTGGATGTTTTTCCGCTTTTAACACCCCCTTTTTAATCCAGCGCTTTACTAAAGAGGGGGAGACCCCCAAAAGACGGGAAATCTCCCCCACTTTCAAATATTGTTGCTTTATCTTTTTTTCTAACCCTTTTAGGACTTCTTCTATCATTTCTTTTTTCTTTTTAGATTAGCCATTCTTCTTACAATATCATTAGCAATCGCATAAGCCTGGTCAGGTTTTCTGCCTTCGTGAATAAAAAATGAAGTTAATCTTCTTATGTATTCTTTTCTTGTTTCTCCTTTTTTCCTTTTTGGAATTGGCATAAAACACCTCCAAGGATTTCTTTAATAAATAACGCTGTGTTTTTAATTCTTCCCCAGAAAGTAATTCGTTCAACCCCTAGTTTGTCTTTATTTAAATATAAGAACATCACTAAGTCTTGATAAGAAATGAAGTTATCAAAATCGCCACCAAGTCTTGCTTTGAAGATTTCATTTTCTTGATGGCGTATTGTTAAAATACCATGATAATACATACCCTCAAAAACTTTGCCTTCAATAACTAATTCAAAGTTCTGAGGGTATGTGTTTTTGGGTATTACTAAAAACCTCATAAAACCTCCTTTTTTAAAAATTCCAATAATTCAAATAATTCCTCATTTGTTATTTTTCTAGGCTTTTTAGCCTTTTCTAATAATTCTTTGTATTTCTTTTCACCAAGTTTAGCCTTAGCTTTTTCCGCCCAAAGAAGCGGATTATTATGAAAGTGAAAATGGCATCCTGGGCATAATACTAGGATATTATCAGGGTCGTATCGTAAAGCCATATATTTTCTTGAAAATAAATGATGAATTTGAAGATTATCTTTTCTTCCGCAATTTTCACATTTCCCCACGATTTTGCGTAAGTATTGGGAAAATAGTTTATCTAATTCTCTTTTTATTGTTCTTCTTTTCATACAAACAACTCCATTTTAGGATTTTCATATAACTTAAATGAAACCCTTATTTTATTAAAATCCTTTTGAGAGGGAATTTCTAAAAATATTCCGCCAATATCAGGTTGATATAACCCAAAATATCTCAAAGACTTTTTTATTGGAAACCACGCTTGCCAACAAGGATTTTGTAAATAGAAGATTTTTAAATTCGGAAGATAGAAAAATCCAGCCCAATGTAAATGTCCTCTTATTATGATATCAATTGGAGAAATCTTTTTCATATATTCCGATAATTTCACAAACATGCTTTCCCTTTCTAAAACGAATAATTTGTATAGATTACTGCCTGTAGCTCCATGCCCAATATTCACATAGAATTTCTCAATTAATAAAGTCTTAACACCATAAGAAAAATATTTTCCGCCCAATTTTTCGGTAATTACTTTTTCAGGATGAAACTCAACCCCTTTATGATAAAGAGTTCCTGGAACACCAAAAACCATTTTCTTTTCGCAAATATCTTGAAGTAAATATACAACTGCTTCTGCCTGGTCAACTAAATCACAAGGCATTACTAATTGCCCAAATTCTTTTGGATTATATCCCTGAACTAAATCACCAAGAAGTAGAATAATATCAGGATTAAACTCTTTTATTTCTTTTTTGAATTTTAGAAAATCTTTGTATAATTTCATTTGCCCCTTATTTAAACCTACCCGATTACCTTCTTTTGTTTTAAAATCAGGCGGAAAAGGAGCAAATATTGAACCCACATGAAGGTCGGAAATAACTACTATTTTCATTTTTTCTTTTTAATTTTTTCTACTTTTAAAATTTCTTGTAAGGCTTTCTCATCGGGTTCATAAGAATGAAAATGTCTTGTGATTATTCTTCCGCCCAAAGCTTTTACTTTTGACCTTAAAGAATTAACGCCCCGATAAGGAAAAACCTTTTGAATTTCATCAAGCGGAACTTCATTATTAAATCTCTCAATCAATTTCTTAACTATCTTTTCCTCTTTTTCAGTCCAAAGAAGATATGGTCTCTTCATTGTTTTTTGGTAAGATTGTGTAATAATAAATTTTTCTAATTATATTCCGCTTCAAAAGTTCTTGGTAAATCTCATCAGGTAATTCTTTTAACTTTTGAGTATCTATTGTCATTCTTTCACGCCTAATTACTTGGAATTTCTTTTCTTCCCCTTCCATTTTGATTTTAACCACATTTGCTCTATTCTTTAAAGCATAATCTAACATTCGTTTTCTGCCTTCTTCAACATCCTTTTTGTATTGTTTAAAAATTTCTTGGGACATTATATATTCACTAACCTTTTGATGTAATTCCGTTTCTTCGGGTATTTCAATTATTCTTTCTTCTAAACCTTTATTTTCTTTTAAATCGGAAAAGAATGGACACAAATAATTCAAATTACAATATCGGTTACATCTTTCCGTATTCCAATTTTCGCAAATAGGCGGAACAACATTATTTTTAAGATAATTATAAAGAACAAGCATTTTATCATAGATTTCCGCTTCTAAGTGTTTTATATCAGAAGGAATAGGAACATAAACCTTATGAAAAATAAAATCACTAGGCGTAGAAGCATCAACATCTCTCAACCCCCATATATTAAGCTCTAAATCCTTGATTTTTAAATCATTTACTTTGGCAAGATAATAATAATATTGAAGTTGTTTTATCCACTCAGGTCTTAATTCCACCTTGCCTTTCTTTAAAAGAAATATCATATTCGTTGAAACAACCTTATGGTCTACAATCTTTTCTTCTTGAATTTTATCCACCCTTCCAAATAAATCAAAATCTTTTATTTTTGTCATTAACGATTTCTCTGTCTCAACTCCTTTCTCTTCTGTTTCCGCAAAATGCTTATGAAACACTAACCCAATAAAAGCTGTCATTTGAGAAAAAGGATTAATTACCACAATGTTTTTCCGCTTTAAAAAGACCCTTAATGGCTCATCTACAATATCAGTAATCGTATATTGAGTATCGGTATAATTCCTATCATCAGCTAGCATCTTTAATACTGAAATGTGAATACAACGCTCACCTAATCGGCACGCTTCTAAACAATCTTTACTTCCTATTATTATCCCATCAGGACATTGAAAATAAAGCATTTTCCCTCCTAATTAAATAAAGGGGGATACCCTTAGATATCCCCCTCATTTTTAAGCTCTTGTTCAGTAAGGTCTTCTACTTCTTCCTCAACTTCTTCTTCCGCTTTTTTGGTCGTATTAATGATTTTCTTAACTGTATTTATCATTATTCCTAATGTCTCTCTAATATCATCTTTATCTGTCACTTTTCCATCAATCACTTTTTCCATTAATAAAAGACAACACGATAATTTGATTAAGAAATCTTTTAAATCGGAATTATCAGTATCAGTTAATTTAGGTTCTTCTTTTTCTGAAAGTTCTACTTTTTCCACATTTACCTTTGGAAGATAAGTGTTTTTGTCGGAACTAAAATATAAACTGAATTCTCCTACTGCTTTTACGGATTTATTTAGAAAACTTTCATTTATGAAGTTTTTCTGAAAGAAAAGCAAGATTTCACCAGTGTCATCCCTTAAGATAGCTGTCTGCCAAGTTCCTTTTTTGGATTTGGTTGGTGGGGACACACGAATAATTGTCCCCGAAAGCTCTACCTTCTGCCCTGGTTGGGCAGATTTTGTTTGTTTTATTTTCATTATTTCCTCCTTTTAAAGTTAAAGAAACTAACATATATATAAATATAGTCCAAAAATAGTCAAATGTCAAGATGGATATTATTGATTATGCTTATTTTGGCTGTCCTAACTTTACTATTTTTATCTTTTTATTCTTTATTTCTAATTTCTTTTTAATATATTCTTTAATTCTTCTTGTATAGACATCTTCTGTTATTACTGGTTTATGGTGGGGTTCTCTTTTTGAAAGATAAAAAACTTCTTCAAAAGTATAATTTAAAGTGACTATATATCTTAAAGCATCGTGTAAATGTTCATAATAACCATCTTTTAAAGGCAAAGAACCACTTTTATCCCATCTGAAACCACCCATAAAACCTGAAATTAATTGAGAACAAGAAGAAGAAACTAAAATAAAAGGATATTTACCACCTATTCTATAAGTTAGCATTGTATCAATCAAATTAACACCTGTTGTGATAGTAAATTTTTGGTAGGCTGGAATTATACCCCTATTATATAGAAGTTCCATTGCGGAAAAATCTGCTTTATCTGATTTTTGGGTAATAGAAATAGGGTCACAAAAATCTTTAAATTTAAAACCTTCAAAATCCATTTGGGATATATGTAATATTTGGTCTATGAATTCATTTAAACTTACATTTTCTCCCATTACTTCTTTTAAGATAAGAAAAGTTCCTTGCGGATATTCCGCGTCATGGGTTATTTTTTGAGCAAAAACAACAGCTGGATGCCTTCTTCCAAAATCCCATCCCCTTAAAATCGGAAAATCAGGATTTAATCTAATTTCTTCTTCTCTAATAATATGAACCTGTTCATTAAAAGTAGTATAAATTCTTGCTTGGGCTAAATTTACATTAACATCCATTAAATATTCTCTATTAAATTCTATTCTTGATAAAGTCTTTTTTACTTTTTCCATTTCCGCTTCATTTTCCCTATATTGCGGAAGAACTTTATAAGATGTTAATAAAATACAAAAACCATTCTTTTCATTTTTCCAAAGAATTGTATAGGGAGTAGGATTTATAGCATTATCAGGTATTTTACAACGAAAATATTTATGAATTTCTTCTTTTGTATTAACTTCTTTGGGATATTTATCTAAATAAGACCTTTCCTCACTCATCTTTCTTTTCCATACATTAAAGAAAGTAAAAACTGATTATTAGCAGCTGTAGTTATTGCGGTATATTTTCCTTCACTTCCGATTAGCGGTTGGGCGGAAACAAAAGCTTGGTGAGCTTCTGGTTGAAATGCTAACTCATCGGCTAATATATATATCCCTTTGGGAAAGCCTCTAAAATCATATTCTTTTGAAGAAATAGCCTTTAAAATGCTTTCTCCCCCTTCTTTTTTGTTTTTTAATACTATCATTGGGTCTTGAAAAGCACAAGCAATTTCCCAATGGTCATGTATAAATTCAGGTAAATGGTCATAGAAAAACTTTACTCTACTTAATAAAGCCGATGGGTCTGTTGCTGATTTTGTTCCGCCCCAACCTGCTTTGCTTTCTTTTGAAGATTGTAAAATACAAAAAGTGCCTGGATAAAAACAAGCCTTCCAAAAATGAAAAGCCAAAAAAGTCCAAGTAGCCATTATTTGCCTTGATTTTAAAATCAAAATATATTGCTCATTTAACCAAACATCAAGCCAAAACCAAATATAATCATAATCAGGAAATGGTCTTATCTTTTCTTTACTATCAGGGTCATAAGTGAATATACAAGTAAGTAAAAAAGCACGAGGGTCATATTTAAAAACTTCATAAGTTAATTCTCCTAAACCTTGTTTTTTTCTAATATCAATTTTTCTCATTTTTTAGATTTTTTAAATAGTTCGTATAGTTTGCCTATTTTTATTTCTTTGGGCTCAAATTCTAATTTTTCCGCTTCAAGGAGCTTTTTTAAAGTTGGCTCTTCTTCTAAAACTTCTTTTATTAAAGGCAATAAGATTAAAAGCTGTTCTGTTGTATTAGGAGTAATACCGATATCGTCAGAAATATTAAAAAGAAGATATTCTTTAAGAGCATCTTTTATAATTCTATTATTTTGAATAGTAGGAGAAGATAAAATGTTATAAAAAATCATATCATTTGCTCTTCCTATTTGCCTTGAGACAAGATTTGGTTGTATTAAATTAGAAGAAGCAAGAAATGCGTATCCAGATAGACTTGTAATAAAATGATTTAATGTTTTTTCTCTTTTTTCTTCACCTGTAATTCCTAACATTTCATATCCTTTTTCAATTGATTTTAAATAAAGCTTAAGTTGTTCTTTAGTTGTTTTCTTAACTCTTTCATATTCCTCTTTTTTTACTTTACCAAGTAGATATTCATCAAAAGTTAATATATAAACAGGAAGAACCTTGCTTCTAATATAACTTGCTCTTTCATTAAAATAATTTGTAACATTTTCTAAAAAACGATAAGTTTGAACCATTTCAGAATGTCCTAGTGGAATACCTAAAATATAAAGAAGCGAAGGAGATAAATATTTGCTAAGAAAATAAGCTAAAGAAAATTTTGGTGTATATTCTCTAATATTTATAAGCCTACCCAAGGGATTTAATTCTTGTGTAAAAACTATATCATTTTTTAAGCCAGCTATAGATGGTATTATTTGAGTTATTGGCCAGAAAATACCTGATTGTCTTAAAGAGGCTATGAAAAGAGTTGTTAGTTTTGATTTAAAAGGATATAATTCGCTTACTCTACGCCACTCCCTAAAAGCTCCAACCATAACCTCAGCAGAACCAGCTAGAGTGCGACCAAAATTAGCAATTGATATTGCTGGCAAAAATTTTTGAACCCAATCATAACCCAACATTGTTGAAAGAACTCCATAATTTAAGAAATAATACCAATTTTCTCCAATTTTACTCTTTATACTTTGTTTTGCTATACTTACTTTTTGGTCAAGTTCCGGAACAAGACGATAAAATAAACTCATTAACCATTCTATTCCCCTTAAGCCAAGTAATAAGAAATAGATAATTATAAACCAAGCTAAGAATCTTAATCTTTCCCATTTTAATTTCCGCGTTATAGAGAAAAATCTTTTATCAAAAATAACTTTAACATCTTTCACTTCAGGCTGTTTTAAAATTTCCTCTAAAGTCATTTCATTAGGAATTTCTATTCCTTTTTCATTTATAAAATTAACCAAATCAAGAAGTTTTAATAAATTTTCATTCAAATTAGGATATTTATCTAAAAATTTAACTGCTTCTTGTAATAATGTTTTATCTGGTTTTTGGCTTAAAAGGTCTTGCCCTAAATTTATTAAAATATTCCACATATTTAAAGAAGGATTTTGTAGTCTGGCAATGAAATTTACTATAAAACCATAAAAATATCCTTTCAACCATAAGACTGTAGTTCTAAAAAATGGCATATCAAAAGCTCTTGGATAAAAACCACGCATTACCCTAGAGAAATTAATTTGATAATTAACAAATATTCCAGTTAATATTGCTAACATTTCTAAATAATTTTTTATTTCTTTTTCAGAATATTTCCATTCTTTTGTCCAAAGGAAATTAAGATATTCTTTAAAAGTAACATCCTGAATTTTTCCATTAACAATCATTTTAATTTTAGAATTTAAAAGTTCATTAAACATCTCAATTCCTATCATAAAGCCCCATCTTTGGTTTAATAACTCTGCTACAGAAATTAATGATGATATAAATCGTCTTGTAGGATTAATTATTTTATATGACCAATCAGCTCTTCTTTCTATATCCGCTTGACCAGCAGTAGCAGGCATTGAAGATAAAGTAATCTTCCATAAATTGCCAATAACATCCCTTCCTAAGGGACGGAAATATTTTAAAGTTTTCCATAATGCTTTCATAGTTAATACCGGTCCATAATGAATAGTTCCTAAAACAGGAACTTGTAGCGAATTTACCAAATGATATCCTATATTAGGCACTAATACAACAGCACTAGCTAATAGAGCACTCCAAGAAAGTATAGTTTCCGCTAATTGGTTTATTATCGGAGGTTTTACAAGAGCAGATTTGGAAATTAATCTTTGGAAAAAGGCTACTACACCCTCAAAAATAGCATTTAGTCTTTCTGCTATTGGGTCTCTAATTACTCCAAAAAGGTCATTTTCTATTTTTAGTAATTCTGATAATAATTCTTGATTATTAACTCCTCTAATAACTGAATTCCAACTCGAACGGAAAATCAATCTTTGTATCCATCGTTTTGTCTGGAACGCATTATTGGCAATAACTTCTTCTAATACTAAAGGCATAAAAACATCAACAGTTTCGGTTTCTCGTCTCATTAAATTTGAAATTCCTCTAATAATTCTTACATCTGTTTTCTCTGTTTCATCCTTAGCAACTATAACTTTATCTTCTGTTTCATATACAACTTGCCAATCTTTTTCTTCATACTCTTTTTTTTCTTCTTTTGAAATTTCTTCAATTTTCATTCCTAAATTTGAAAATAAAGTTTTGAAAAAATCAAATAAAAGCATACTATAATTTCTTGTTCTAATAGCATAGTTTATTAATGTCATTCCGGGCGAAAGATTTAATAATAAAATGCTACTTGCGTTACCAGAATACATCAAATTATGTTCAATATCTATTTTATTCCTTTTTTCACCTAAATAATGTTTTACCGTTTCAGTTGTTAAAATATAGGCAAGCTCTGATGTATCATTATAAGAAGCAACAATTTTGTCATTAATTTTTAAAAGATATTGCCCAAAAAAAGTATGTGGGAAATAATAATCTTTTCCCCAAGTTTTAACCATATCATCTAAATGATAAAAACTTCCTTCACGCCAAAAATGGTCTTTATCGACTTCTTCAAAACCAGAAGCTATTAAAATAGCCCTAACAATCTCTCTTCTTTGTTTGTCATAAAATTCGCTCATTTTCGAATGAAATTCTGTTAATATATTTTTATCTATGTAATCATAAATTCTAATTTCCTTATTTGTATAAGGACTTATTATATTTGGTAAATTATCAATAGACATTAAGCCTTGCTGAGCAATTTCTGCTTGCCCTTCTGGAGTTCCTTGTAATTTTTGAAATTCTTCTGTAGTTCTTATTTTTTCCCAAGATTCAATTAACCATTTGATTAGATATAATGTTTCTAACATTTTTGTTAACTGCTCTTTTTCTTCTTGAGGATAAGCATCTAAAATTTCATTAGCTTTATTTGTTATAAAGTCTGTAGCAATTTCTTGCCCAGGTCTTATCTTTTTAGCAATTTTATTGCTTAGCTTTTTAAAAAAGTCTTTTAAAAGCCTATCTTTTTTGATTTTTTTGATAATTTCTAATAATTTTAATTCTTTTATTAAATTATTAACTTCCTCAATACTTCTAGTAAGATTTAAATTATAAAGCATTGCTAAAACCATTAATTTCATTAGCAATTGTCTTTGATATGTAGGTAATCTTACATAAAGTTGAGCTAATTTAAACATTGCTGGGAAATAGGGAGTAGTTCTTATTTTTTGGACTGCTTCAAAAAATATTTTTCCATATCCTTTTAAGATAGCAATTTCAAAATGTCTTCTTCTTGCCCAAATTATAAATACACTTCCGCCTTCTTTGAGTTTATATTCCTCAATTTTTAAATCTTTTTCAGAAAATCCTCTTTTATAAAGTTCTTCTTTAGCTTTTTCCGCGTCTTCGTAATTATCAGTTTTTTGAGCTATATAATAATTAGGTAGATATCTTAGCGTTCTTTTTATAGAATCCTCAGTAAGCTCTTGTAAAACTAAAGAAAAATTAAATACTTGCTGATTTTCTTCGTGAATAAAATTATCAAGCGGAAAACTATATTCTTCTCCAGTTGCTTTTATTATTAAATTTTCATCTTTAACACTTAATTCTTCAATTCTATCCGTCAAAATAATTTTATCACGATATAAAAAGTATTTATCTCTTGCTCTCCCAACTTGCCATCGTTCTTCATCAGGTAGTTCCTCATTTAAAATTCTAGCTCTAGCCTTTGCGTCATTCTCAGTATTAAATTTTATTATTTTTTCATTTTCATCAACATACATCTCATGAATTAGAATATATTCCGAATTTAACAAAATATTAGGATTCCGCTTTATATCTTCTTTCGTAGGATATTGTGTTATTCTAGCTAAATTAATAAATGTTTTAATAGGATCGCCTTTCATCTTTTTTAATTCCTCTATCGCCTGCTCTTTAGGAATATAAAAATTATTTTGTAAAATTGTAATATATATTTTTGGAATTTTAATCTTTTTTTCTTCTATCATAATTTCTTCCATTTCTATCCGTTTTCCTGTTATATCTGCTTCACCAACAGCTTCTTCTCCTTTAATTTCTTCTCCTTTTTCTGTTGTTGGTGGTCTTATAGCAAATTCCTTTGGCTCTATCCTTTCATTAATAAGATTTGTTATTGTAATTTTTTCCCCAGCAGTTCTTTGTATAAAATCTAATATATATTCCCTAAAATCCTGTGGCATATCAAATAATTTTGCTTCCATTTTTTTTCTTTCGGCAACGGCTTCTATATAAGTATTAATGTCGTCTGTTATACCTCTTTCTATCCAACCATCAATAATCGCTTCAACATCTTTTCCTGTTTCTATGGCATCATTTAATTCATTAATAAAAAGTTCTATTCTTTTATTTTTTTCTTTTTCCTCACTAATTTCTTCTTTAAGATAAGGGAAATTTTCCAATTGTTCTAAATCTGCTTTGGTAACTCTAAGAGGAAAAATATTAACTGGTAAAACTCTAGCATAGCCTAATTTTGTAATTTGTTTTCTATCAGTATCAAATCCATAAATAATACACTCACCAACTATTTTAGTTTTTAAATCTTTTTCAACTTCTTTTATTGCTTCTTCAAAAGCTGTGCTAACCCATTCTTGTGGAAATTTGTCTTTTATAAAAACCATAAAATACATAAATGGTCTATAACTATTATTTATCATAAGTTTTTTGAAGAATTCTTTTAGTGTTTCCGCGTTTTCAAGTTTAGGTATTTCATAACCAAAAAGCGAAACATAAGTATCGGGAAATACTACAACATCTGGATTTTCCACATTACTAAATCTTTGCCTAATTTCATTCCAAAAATTTTCTTTATTTATTACATAATCGTCATAAAAATGAATTATATATTTAGAAGTAAAATCTTCTAAAGGATAGATTTTTAAAAATGGTATTTCTTTTTCTTCAAATTTTTCTAAAATTTTTGAAAGTTTATATCCTTGAAAATTCTTTTCATAAAAATCTTTATTTTTAGAATATTCCTCAGGCGTAACATCAATAAAGAAAATATAATCTTCTGTTAATACAGCACTCTTATAATATTCCGCGTCAAAACCTAATTCTCTTCTTATTCTAAAATAATAATTGAAATTATGTATGGTTGGCAATGTATTTGCTGGGTGATTATGAACTTCTAAAAGCATATATCCTTCTTCTTTGGGATACTTTTCTTTTAAATCTTCATAAATTTCTTTATAATTTTCGCTGGGTATCACACTATCTTCATTACCGATTCCCAATAATCGCATCTCTTTAATTTCATTGTTTTTAATCACAAATATTGCCAATACTTCTCTAGAAGTATCAAAGAAATAGTATTTTATAAATTCTTTTAAATTTTTAATCGGGGAATTTGCTCTAAATAATTCATATTTTTGTTTTAAAATATCAAATATATCACCTTCTATCATAATTTGGCGAGGCTCATATAAAGCAAATTTACCACCTGATACAAAAACAGAAGGTTGCTCACCAAAAAGATAATAAAAATATAAATCACGCCATAAATTATCTACATCTTTTACATCTGGAGCAAAAAAGTATGGTAAATAAGCGGTAAGAATATTTGGTAAAAATACAACATTCTTTGTTTCTAATAATTCGTGGGTTGATTTCATATAAAAATATAAAAACGCTTGAAATAAATCAAAATGAAATCTGCCACCTGTCAAAAGTATCAAAACTAACGCTCTTTTATCATTTATTAAATTTATAATACCACTAAGAACATTTCTCACAATTGGGTCTTCAATTTTTGATAAATCTAAATCTTTTAATGTCAGAATGAATGGATGTAGATAATAAATAATTGCTTTTTCCGCGTCATTGAGTTTTGATAAAACTTTACTTTGGAATTGTTCAAATTGCTCTTTGGGAATTATATAATATTTTTCGTAAAATTTAGATAAATCATCTATACTAGGTAATTGCGGAAATTTATTAATAGCATTTTTAAAATATTCATAAATTTTATCCAAGAATAATTGCTGTAATTTCTTTCTTTCTAAGAAATTTCTAAATAATCTAAAAAGATATTTTGAATTTTCCTCTATTTCCCCAGCTAATCTTGCCTCTACACCAAATTTTTCTAATTCTTCTATTTTTCTAACTATTTTTGCTTTTTTCATTATAATCACTCGGCTCTCTCCAAGTTTTTCTAATTCTTTTAATTTATCAATTAATTTTTCTTTCTCAGATAATTCCTTTTCAAGTTTCTCTAATTCTATAAGTTCTTTTTCCGCCTTTTTAATTTCTTTAATTAATTTTTCTTTTTCTTCATTTTTTTCTGCTTCTTTAAATTGTCTATTTAATTCTTTTATTCTTTGATTTAATTTTTCCTTTGTTTCAGGTAATTTTTTGGCTTTTTCAAGTTTTTCATAAAGTTCTCGTAATCTTTTAATTGTTTCTAAAATTTCTGAGGGCATTCTGGGCAAAAAATTTTCTAAAAAGTCTAGAAGATTAGCAATTGATTTAATTTCTAATTCTTTATCAGTAGGTATTTCATTGATTTCAAGTGCCTCTAAAAATTTTTTTTGAAAAATTTCATTAAATTGTAAAATATTATAAAAAAGTTCAAGAAAATCGCTAGAAGAATATAATTTATTTATACCATCTTTATAAGAAGCTAAAGAATTTAAAATCAATGATATATCATTATCATTAAGCTCTATTGTCCTTTCAATTGGTGAAAAATCTTCAAGAAATTTTTTCAGCGAAATTTCTTGTGATTGAGCCTCATAGCCTCTTTCTGTTTCTCTTAAAAGAAAAACAGGAATCTTTACAAAAGCAATATCAAGCTCTTTATTTATAACATCAAAATTTTCATTAACTATTTTTTTCTGATAAGTTTCTAAAAATTTTGTAAATTTTTCTTGTGGTTCGTTTATTAAATAAAGATTAGGGTCATTAAAATAAGTAACATTATAATTATCTAATTCTTTTAAAGGCAAATTTTCCTTCCAATTTAAATTATAAATAAATCTTATTTTACCATACTTTTTCTCGCCATAATTAGAAAGAGAAATTTTCCAAAAATTTTTTTCTAAATCTTGGATTGGTGATAGAAGTATCCTCAAATATCCAGAATATTCAATATTTTTAATCATATCAATTTTAGGAATACCATGATAAGAATATAATTCTCCTTTTTTATTTTGAACCTCAAATTTAATATCATCGTAATAAAGTTCTTTTTCGCCACTTCTAAAAACTAATATAGTTCCGCTTTCTGGGTTATATAATAAAATGAATCTTTTAAGTTTTTTAATCTTACTACCTAGTTGTTCTTTTAAGGTAAAAATATAAGATGGAATTTTATCTATATGACTTGTAATTATTCTTAAAAAATCTCTTAATTCTAATTTTTGGTCACATACATAATCCCCTTCATCCTCATCAAATCTGATTTTTAAATCTTCTATTAATAAATTACCTTCCGCATCTTCAAAAACAAGTATAGGAACTAAAATCTCGTTTTCATCATAAAAAATCGTTCTTTGCTTTTCTTTAATACTTTTATAATAATAAGTAAAATCGTTAACTGTTATTTGTCCTTGATTTTTAGTAATATAAATTTTAGTATTCCCTTCAAATAAATTCCAAAACTCTTCTTTTTCAGGAGAATGTAAACCAAAAGTTTGGAATATTATTTCAGGTAAATGAGGTTGTTTTTTAAGCCATTGATTAAATTTTTCAATAAAATTAAGAAGGCTTTTTATATATTTATTTTCTTTCCGCCTTAAAAGATAATCTAATATAGAAGGAATATCAAGAAATACACCAATATCAGAAGCGGAAAGACCATAAGGGTCAAAAATGGTCTTAACAATATCGTAAGGATAAATTATGAAGCCTTCTTTTGTTTTATTAATCCAAATATCGGGCAAAGAAAATTCTATTTCTTTTATTTTATTTTCCACTAAAAAGTCTTCAAATTCTTTAAAAGATACTTCTTTGCCCAAAATATGAGAAATTGGCGTTTCTTCTAATGCTATTTTTTGTTCTATAATTTCTTTTAATTTAAATTTAAGTTCTTCTAATCTAGAATCTATCTTTGTCAGAAATTCCGGGGTCTTTTTAATTTTTTCAGTTAGTGTTGGCTTAACAACTTCTTGAGTTTTAATAAATTCTTTATATTGTTCTTGTAATATTTCTTCAATTTTTTTCAACGCATTTCCTATTGAAGTATCTAATGAAATTCCATATTTTTGAAGTATTTGTAAGGCATCTTGGCGTTGTAATTCGGTATCCCAAAAGATAGGATAATGGAATATAATTTTGTCATCACTAATTTTTTCTACACGCCAATAAAGTTCTACTGTTTTTCTTTCTTTTTCTATTCTAAGATAAAAATATAATGCTTTATTAGTTAAATCTTTATTTTTATATAGTGTTTTTAAAAGTTGTAATACTTTTCCAATATTTTGGGAAGAAACCTTGAAAATTGTTTGTGGTTTTTTAGGAAGTGCTTCTTCTTTTAATTCCGCCTTTAAATTTTCAAGAAAAATTTTTGCCTCTTTTAAAGCAAGGTCATTTATTTCTTTTTCACCTAAATTTCCTAAAAATTTTAAATTATTTATCTCTTTTCCTTTTATTCTTCCTTTTATAACATCATTTTTTAATCTAAAAAGCATCCTTCTGATATTATTGAAAACATAATTTAAAATTACGAAGTTATTTAATTTTTCTTTTCCCTTTAAAATTTTGCCAAAGAAAAGATAAAAACTTTTATCATATAAACCTGAATTTTCCAACATATTCTTTAAAACAGAAAGAAAAATCTTGTAATCGCTTGAAGTTGATAATCTAAAATGAGGACTAAAAGGATATTGAAGATTTTCAAAATTTAAATAAGTGGGAATTAAAGAATAATAAACAAAATAAAACGGAATATAATTATAAAGAAAACTCGCTAGGTCATTGGAAGAAAGTTTATTATCAATTATTTCTATGAAATAATAAAAAGTATTCTTCTTAAGAGCGTCATTTAAATTTGCCATCAAAATATACATTTCTATAGCATATCTTTTTAAATTTTTAACATTAATTTCTTTTTGCGAAAAAAAATCTTCAAAGAATCTTTCTAATTCGGCATAAAAATTTGAAACTTTTTCATGCTCATAATATCCAAACCCAATAAATTTTCTAAGATAAGTAAGTATATTTTCAAAACTTGGATATATATGAAGAGAAATAATTTCTTTTAAAGATTTCTGATAATCAATACTTTTATCATTGTATAATAAATCCCAAGCAAATAAAACTGGTTCATTTAATTCAATAATATAATAATTTTCAATTTTCCGCTTTTTAAAGAATTCAAAGAAATCCTTTTCTTGTTCTCTATTAACAACATATCCAATTTCAAAGTATCTTTTTAATATCTTTATTACTTCTTGAAACGCTTTTTCGTATTTTTCTGGTCTTATTTCTTTATAATATTCAACTTCTTTTTTCTCTTCATTAAGTTTTACATAAGCTCCATCTATTTTTAGAACTCCCCTTTTGCCTTTATATTCCAAAAACTCAAATGGTTTAACTTCAAAAGGCTCTATCTTCATTCCAAGTCCTTTCTCTGCTAATTTTATTGATTCCTCATCAAAAAGTTTAAAAAGCGGAACAGGAAAGAAATCTTTTATTTTCCTTCCAGTTTTCTTGTCTTCTATTTCTACTTCAAGTTTTGTTATTATTAAATATTTTTTGATAATCCAAATTAAAAATCTACTAAATTCATCAAAATATTTTTCAGACGGAAATTCTCTTATTAATTTATCTATTTTATCAAAAAATTCTGTTAATAAACTCAAATATTTAGTAAAATATTCTTGGAACTCTTTTGATTGTTTTAAAAAATCTTTTAACTCTTTTCTATTATTTTCTACTCCTGAAATATATCTATGAATAACATCTGGCGTTACTTCTTTACTAAATTTTTCAAAATTTATTATTCCATCTTGCTGTAATTTAGAAAATAACACTGATAAACTAGTATCTTCTAAATCATCAATAAAATCAATATGATTAAGTGTATCAAGTCTCCATTTTTGCCAAAATAATACAAATGGATTTAAAAAAATACTTAAATGATGGGAAAAAATGTGGCTAAATTCTTTTTGTAAAATGATTTTAATAAATCTAGGGTAAGGATAAAAAACAGTTTCTTGTGGATTATATAATCCATTAATTTTTCTATATTTCTCTTCTAAATCCATATCATTCAAATCTTCTGGGCGAAAACCATATTTAGTAACCACTTCTTTAAAAACATCAAAGAAACTTTTTTTGTTTTTAATAATATCTTCTATGATTTCTTTGTTTTTAACATATCTTATCAATAATTCTCTGTTCCAACCTAAATCTAATAATAATTTTAGATTATCCTCTATAAGTTCTATTCTATCTTCCTCTTCTTCCGCTTTTTCAATTTCTTCTTTTGGTTCTCCTTCTTCTTCCGCTTTTCTAATTTCCTCAACTTTTTTCTCTTCTTCTCCTTTTTCAACTCCTTTCATTTCTTCCTTTGGTTCTTCTTCTGTAGCTTTTTCAATTTTAGTTTCTCCGCTTAAAAAGTCTTCTTTTTTAAATTTTAACATTTGAGATAAATTATTTTTTGCTTTTTCTAGAGATAACGAAGGTTTAAAAATATATCTTTTGATATCACTAATATTATAACCATTTTTTAATAAAGCTATGTAATCTTCATATTTTAAATCTAATTTTATTATTCTTTTCAAACTATTTTCGCCGTAATTTCTCACAAAAAATGAAATAACATCTGGATCCTCATAACCTCTTTCGTTTAATTTATCATTAATCTCCTTACCTATTCTAAAATCGTAAACGCTGACTTCGGCATCTTTTAAATCATTTTCGCTGACATCTACTATATCCTCAGCTATTTTTTTAACTTTTTTTCTGCCTTTTTCATCTTTTTTTGATATTACTATGCTTCCAGTATCTTTAAATTTAACAAGCAATTGAGCATCGTGTTTTCCTAAAAATTCTTCTAAACTCATTTTATAGTTATCCTTTATATATTTTTCAACATTTTTAAAGAAATCAGGAAAATTATCTTCCCTTATAGAAATATCTCCATCTTTTCTTAAAAACGCATAATGAATTATAAAATCTTTCTTTAATTCCCCCGTAAACTTTTTAGCAATTTTATTAAATTCATTATTTAATCTCTCTTGTTCTTTTTGTAAATTTTCTAATTTTAGGCTTAAATCTGCTTTTTCTTTTTCGCTAACAGTTTTTAATGATTCGTTTATTTCATTAATCTCCTTTTTTATATCATTTAATCTTTTTAAAATTGCTAATATTTTTAGAGCCTGTCTTTGAGAAGGAAACAAAGGTATATTTAAAATATAAATTTTTAATTCATCGGAAACTAAATATGGCAATGCTTTAGACCAGTTGATTCCATAAATAGTATAAGGAGGTTTAACTTCTCTGGTTCTAACTAATTCAACACCTCTCTTTGTTAAAAGAAATTCAGGATTAAGAAAACCTATATTTTTTTCAATGCCTCTTAATATAGCACCATAAATATTATCCAAAGGAATTGTTTTACTTCCAATTCTAAAAATATCAATTCCTTTCCTATTATCTTTTTTAATTTTTGAAAAATCTTCTCTTGGAATGGAAATTTTTGCTTGTTCACCTTTAGAATTAATATAGTAAATATCAAGACTTTCCCCGAATTTGGTTAAATTAGCAATATTTATAATATCATTAGCTTCTGGAAAATTATCTTTAAAATTTAAAATTTGAACATATCCTTGTAAATCTTTTAATATTTTTGGAGATATTCTTAAAATTTTATTATTATCCAAAGGAAAAGATATAAATTCTACTTGTTTTCCCTGCCCTATTTTATGGAAAACTAATAAGCTAAATTCTTTAAAGCCTTCTTTTTCAAATATTTGAGCAATTGGTTTAAAAACAGGATTATTTTTAAAATCTTCTGGTATTTGAAGCATAACTAAATCCATCTCATCTATTCTTTCAGGTTTATCAATTTTTTGACCAAATTTTTCAGAAAATTTTTTCCAATCACCATAATTTAAAAGTGTTCTTACGATTTCTATATCATCACCAACTAAATTTATTGCTTTTTCCGAATTAAGATGTTGATTAAAACCTGAGAAAAAATCCTCGGCTTGTTCTTTTGTAATAATTTCAATATGAGTTTTATTTTTATCATTAACATTTACCAAAGTCACTTTATAAGTATTTTCCCCTTCTTTTGTAAAATCATCAAATACATAAAGTTCACCATCAATTTCTTTTATATAATCAACTGCTTTTGAGCTTTCTTTCATGTAAGTTAGAATATTTTCCACTTCCTTATTTGTTAAACCTTTATTTAAAACTAAACTAGCAGGTAAATTTGTATAACCATAGAAAATAGTAAATGTTTTTAATGCCTCCCAGGCAGTATTTATAAAATCTTTTCCAGTTATTTTTTCACCACGCCATAATTTTTCTAAAGGCATTGCTAATAATTCCTCACCAATTTCGGAAGCCCAAGAGTTTAAAGGTTGAAAAACAAACAATCTTTTTAAGATTGGAGTATCAGTAAGTAATTTTAAGAATGGGAGTTTACTTGATATTCCGCTAAATAAAGCTTTGAAAAATGTATCCAAAAATAATTCACCTGCTTGCTCAGTTCCAATTTCTGTATATTCATCTAATCTTGCTATTAATTGAGAAGTTTTTAAATCTCTTAAAGCACCTTTTATTATTATTCCGCCTTCTTGGGTATCTATTTGAATTGGTTCTAAAGCAATTTCATAAGCTTTATCATTTAAATTTTTAACAAGTTGTGATCTTAATTCCGCACCAGCAACAGTAGATAAAACTGTAGCAATAACTCCTGGTGCTCCCAATGTTATAAGCCCAGCTTTTATGGCTGTAATTGGCATATATTCTATTATCCATTTTGCCATTGTAGCTAAAGATTTTTCTTCATTTATCAAAAAAGGAGCTGTCTGAACAGCTTTTTTATATTCGCCAAAAGCATCTAATAAAAGAATATCTGTAGCATCTATTCCTTTTTGTTCTTTTATCTTTTTTACTGTTTCGTAAAGAGTTTTCTGAGAATTAACATAAAATATCTTTTCTACATCAGCATATTTTGTCTTATAAAAATTAGAAACTATCGGTTCTACAAGACTTCCAGTAAATCTCCATAATTGGTATCCAATTTTAAGATTTTCGGGCAAACTATGCCATACAGCTGTTTCAAAAGCAATTTGCTCTGTAGAATTTAGATATGCTTTAGTTTCTTCTACTTGAGAAACTATTTCTCCAAATACATTAAAAAACTCTATATCTGGTAAAATACTTAAAGCTAATCTATTTAAATTATTTCTTAATTCTTCTTTGGGAATTCCGGTAATTATCGGAAAGCTTTCTGTTAATTCTTTAATTTTATTTTCTGAAAGCAAAGAAATCTTTTTTTCATTTATATATTTTAAAACTTCTTCTTTCTCTGGGCTTAATTGAATTTTAGAAAGAGAACGCCATGCTTCCTCTGAAGGAGTTAAAGGAGTAAGCTTTTCTAAAAAAGTTTTTTGGGGTGGTTGGGCAATTCTTTTTGAAAGTTGTGTTTTAATTTGAGGTAAAAAATAATCAGCTAAACCAGGAAAAACTTCTTTCTCACTTCTATCAATTAGTTCTTGGAGTTCTTCTAATACTCTATTTTTATCTATTCTTTTATCGGAAGTAAAAAAATCTTCGTGATTTAATGAAAGTTCAGTAGCTTTTTCATCAAGAAATTTCACAAGTTCTTTTAATTTTTTCTTTTTTTCTTCTGGAATATAAGGAGCAAGGGTATCTAATAATTCATCTGTTGCCCAATATAAATCATCAACCTCACTAAAATCTAATTGCTTAAAATCTATTTTTATGCCTTCTGGTGATAAAGTTTCTACTTGTTTTTTTATCTCAGGAAGTTTTGTAGAAGCATAATTTAATAAATTTTTAATATCTTTAAAATTTTGTGATAATATTTCTCCCTTTCTTATATCAAATTTATTATCAAGATAATAATCTAATAAATAAGAATAAAACATTTTGGCAATTTCTGGGTCACCAATATGTTGATAAAGATATAAAGCTTTCAAATCTTGAACTTTAGGATTATTTTCTATCTCTTGAGGTGAAACTTCGTCTAACTTTTTTTTCTTTGTATCTTTAAGAAAAAGCTGAAGCAAAGATGAATTTTCCGCTTCTAAGGTTTTTAAAAATTCGTAATTAGAGGAAGCAAGTATTCTAAATTTTTCAAAAAGATAATTATTAGTTTCTTTAAAAACAGAAAATTTTTCAAAAGGAGGAGTAATGCCTTTTATTAAGTAATTTCGTATTTGTTCTATATATTCCCCTACATCACCTAAATTAGACGAAACAGGAAGTGCTTCTTCTTTCTTTAATTTTTCTTCATTTAAATCTAATAATTTTAAATATTTCCAATAACTCATTATTTATTATTTATCTTTCCCCTTTTAAGGCTTGTTCTTTTTCATATTGCTTTTTAGCCTCTTTATAAGCTTCCTTTAATTCGTAAAAAAATTTTATATATTCCAACATATCTTGTTTACTAATATAAGGTAATTGGGAAGAAAAAAATGATTGTAATTGCTGTTGAGGAAATAAAAATTGTTGCCTTAAGGTATCCGTAACATTTGATCGCTGTGATTGTTTACCCAAACCTTGAGATTGTTGAGAAGTTTGAGGTAATATTCCGGCAAACTGAGCAAAATATAAATTTATAAGGTCTCGCATATTGACCCCTGTCTTCCAACGAGCAACAAAATCTAATATATTACCCATTTCCGTAATATCTAACCTTTCCTTAGCTATCCCCGTTAAAGCCGTCCAATAAGCTTCGGTTATTTGTTGTTGTTGTTGTCTTAAACGAGCATCTTCTTGTATCCGCTTTAATTGGGTAAGTTGCTCTCCTGTAGCAGTTCCTTGTCTTATTAGTCTTTCTATTAAGTTATCTACTGTAGTTAAAAAATCTTTTTGTGGCATAAAATAAGCGACATCTGCTAAATTTTTTAATGTTTCAACATTTAATAATGGTCTTTCTTTAAAAACAACATTACCCTTCTCATCTACAGTTTCTTCTTTTATCGTTATATTACTTAAAGCATCTACATAAGCTAAATTTGCTAACCTTTCTTTTATCATTTGCTTTTCTTCTTTCCCTTTTTCGTATAATAATTTTAGAATATTAAGCTCATTTTCTTTTACCTTTTCAGTAATAGCAGTGACTATATCTCCTATTCCGCTTGTTTGGGGTATCAAAAATTCTAAATCACTTCGTCTGGTAGCCATTTTTACCTCCCTTATTTAAGTTCTCCTTGGGTAACTTCCCCTAAATTTTTTCTAATTCTTTCTAATACATCTTTAATTATTTTATCTTCTAATTCAGACGAAGTTTTCCAAGTTTTTGGTTGTATTGAGAATAATGAGGTTATTACTTGTTCTGGTGTTAATTGAGATAACTCAAATGAATTCGATGTTTCTGTGGGTTCTAATATTTTTTTCCATTCTTTCACAATCTTATTTAAAGCCAATATATAAGCCAATGAACTAATATCACTTTTCATATCTGGCATAGTTCCAAATAGAGCAGAACCAAGTTGTCCTAATAAACTGCCAATTGTCATTCCGATTTGTGGTGCTCCAAAAGCTGAACCTAATCCTAATCCTGCTAAAGAAGCAAGGCCAGATAATATTGTTCCGCCTTTTTGGGCTTGTATGCGTTTAATCTGCTCTTTTAAACGAGCCCTTTCCGCCGATTGTTCTATTGCTAATTGTTTTAATGGTAATTCTGCCTGAGCAATAATATCTGCTAATTGCCTTTGTGCTATTCCGCTTCTTAGAAGTCCTAAATTAGATAATTTATCTTCTAATTCTTTAATCTGCCTTTCTTTTAATTTTTCAATCTGTTCTTTTAAAACCTTTTGCTCTTCTTCCTGAATTGAAGATAATTGTTTTAAATAATTATAATCTCCACCAAATAAAGCTTCTAAAAATCCCATCTTTCCCTCCGTTTAATTCCCATCATTAAATATTTTACTAAAAATTTAATTTTTATCAACATCAAACTTAATCTTCGGAATATAATATAATTCAAAATTTAAAATACAACAATTTTTAAAATAAAACTCAATATAAAAGTCCCTATCAAAATTTTTTAAGTTTAAAGACCTTTTAACTCTTTGTTTATTTAAAATGACCTCTTCATATAAAGGTTGTGTTCCGCCTTCAGCCCAAAAACGAATATCTAAATAAAAATCATCAAAAACATTTAAGGGGCGTAATTCTATCCCAAAGCCTTTTAAAATAATTGGCATATCTAATTCTTTTAAGTTTTTTGGGGAAATAATCCCAGTCCGATAATAACCTTTTTGGGCGGAAAAATCAGTTTTATACTCAAAACTAACATATTTTATTTTATAAACATCACTAATTTTAGAGGTTAAAATGATATGTTTATCTATATAAAAGGCTTTTTTAATTTTAAAATCTGTAAATTCAGATGGTCTAATCTTTAAAAAACCATTACCATCATAATATAAAATCCAATCACTATCTTTTTTTATGAAGAAAAAGCCAAATTCATTGGCAAAAAATTCACCTGTATCATAAGAATAAGCAAAAAATTTAAGTAATTCAATAGGAGCTAAAAAGACAGGAAAACTTTGTGTTATTCCGCCATAAAGTCCTTGAAAAGATAACTGGTCAATCTTAATCATTATATCATTTTTATAAAAATCTATATCATCTGATACTTCTTTATAATAAGAATGGATTTCTTGTGAATGAATATCACCTCTTATCAAAGAACTACCATAATCATCTTTTAATTCAAAATTTAAAATAGTATTTCCATATCTATATTCTGGATGATTTCGTAAAGTTTCAAAGCCTAATTGGTCAGTAAAAGCATAATTTATAAATAATTTTCCGACTTTTTCGCCTTTAAAAAGTGAAAAAACTTTACCAGTATAATTTGGTCTAATTCTAATTTGGGGATAATAATAACCTTTTAATTTTAAAAGCGGATGTTTATCAGGATATGAAGTAGCAATAAATTCATGTTTTAAAATATTTTTATAATGTATTTCATTATTAACTTCGTTTTGTGCTAATTGATAATGAAAAGTAGTTACAACATATGGAGCTGGATAATTTATATAATTATTAGTATACAAAATTGAAAGTTTTATGCGAACTCTTTTTAAGGAAGTCAAAAAATTAGCAATTGGATAAGGTAATAATTCATATGAGTTAGCAGGAGGAAAATTAAAATAATCACAATAAAATCTATATATTTTTTCGCGATTAAACTTAAGAGATATATTTTCATTTAAATAAAGTGTTTCCTCATATTCATTTGAAAAAATTAATAATTTCGTATCCCCATTTTCATCTAAAATTTCAAAAATTATTCTGAAATAACCTTTAATTTCATCAATATCGCCAGAAAGTGATGCTTCCCAACCATCTAATTTAAATGTTTCTAAAACTCCCCCACTATTAGTAGGAGACAAAGCAAAAGGTATTTCTGTCATTCCGCTTCCTGGATTATTTATCCAATTATCTTTACCTATAGCAAATTCAAAAATATAAATTTGATGATATGTTTTTCCTTCAATTATATATTGTGGTCTTTCTTTTAAATCACTATTAGAAATTCCAAAATGAAAAGTTTGTATGTTTTCATTATCATAGTCAGCAATCTTTTTTTGATAAGTAGTATTTCCAAGATAAAAATAAGGATAAATTTTATTATCATAAATCTGCCCTGATTCATCAACAAATTCAATTAATTCCGGAAAATTAGGGTCAAGGATATATTTAAAACTCAAATATGGATAGAATTTTAATTCTTCCCGAATACCCATTATTGGTAAAGATATATTTTCTAATTTTTCTCCTTGTAAATCATATTTATAAAAATCACCATTCTTGTCTAAGAATATTATTGTTCCGCCATAAGCAATAGCACAACCACTTGGACAACCAAAATCAGATATTTTTACAATTCTTGCGGGCGGAATTCCATCTATTCGGAATATTCTAAAATTTGTAAAGATAAAAATATAACCACTTACTTCTAATATTCTTGTAACAACTTCATCAACACTTAAAGCAATTGCCACATAATCATCAGGATGAAATTCATCATATTTAAATGGTCTTCCCCATATAACAAAACAATTAGTATCTTCAATTTTGGCTAAAACTATTCTATCTCTATAAGGATATCCCCAAAAGGCAGAAATTTCATCATTCCAGAATACTCTATGAGCATCCAAAGGAATAAATACTATATTTCCCCTTCCAGCAGTATTTATTTTAAAGCCAATAATAACAATACGGTCTAAAAAGCGGAATATACAAGGATAATTATCAGCTAATCCAATTTGTGTTAATATATTTTCCGCGTTTCCAAAAAATAAATCTTTTGCCTTCCAAATTTGAATTTTATTATGCCAAATGAATAAAAAATACCAATTTCTTTGAAATTCCCAAATATAAAATGTAATTATATTTTCAATATCAGGGATTATATTTTGTATTTCTTTTGAAAAAGGAACATTCGCTAAAAAACCAAAAGGAATTATATGGCTATTTATGTTTTCAGCACAAAAATTAGGAAAAATAGTCTTGGGATGTAAAGTGTAATTTATATAAGGGCTTAAATTTAATTGAATACCTTTTTGATATGGTTTCATAATTTATTAATATCTAATTTTTTCCAATTATCTGTAAATTCCGCTTTTTGGCGTTCTAAAAGTATTCTTACCAATATTTGATTTTGACGGGGAACAAAAGAAAAAAATCTTCGGCTGTAATTCAACCATACCAAATAATTTCTGTTTTGAGAAAGTCTTTTGAAAATATTTAAACCAATCATCATTAGATAATTCCTTAACGCGGAAAATCTTTTTAAAATACTTGCTTTTATTTTTGTTATATAATTTCTAATACGCTGTATAATTAGAAAACGATTAAAGTTTATTCCGATTTTTACTTTTGATAAAATTATACGCGTAAAACTTTCTAACCAATTTTCCCAAATTATTCTAATTAAAGAATTTAAAAATCTTGATTGGCTTGGTTTTGTAGAAGGTTCTGGCTGTAAATTTATCTTAAAAGTTAACTCTCTAATTGGTGGTTCAGTAATTATTATTTCATCATTACCTAAAAAATAATCACTTAAATCTATCCTTGGAGGTTGTATATTAGGAGGATTTTCAAAAGCATTCCAATAAATTTTTATTTTGATTATTTTTATTTCATCCTTTCCCCATTGAACATTTGTATTTTTTTCTACTAAACTAAAATTATTATTAAAACCTTTCACAAAATTTAATATTCCGCTTTCTTGCTCATTCTTAAAAACAGCTTTCCATAAGGTATAATTTGAAGTTATTTCCTCTAAAATAGCAGGTTTATTAAATTCATAAATATTACCATTCACATTTAATCTTACTAAAATATTTGTTAAAGGATATGAAGTTTGCGTTTGACGGAAATAAGATTTTAGATTAGTAAGGAAGATATCTGTTATTCCGCTTGATGGGTCTTTTTGCCAACTAATATCCCAATAAATTTGAACATTTTCAAAGGGATTTATTGTATAATTTATATCAGCATAAGTATAATTTTCTTCAGAAGTATTATAAAGTAATTCTAAGCGTGTAATTATTTTGGGTTTTATACTATTATTTTGATATTCCGCATAATATTTGTCTTCTACTATTGAAATTGGTAATATTTCTTCAGAAAGATTACTAAAAATTATCTTTAAATAAGATATTGGTTTAGTTTGTTCAGAATAAGTTTGATAACGGGTATTAAGTTCAAGAAAATGATTAGTAATCGTATTATACCGCACATTAAGTAGTTGCTTCTTGAAATTCAAATTGAACCTTGTATCCTTGAATTTCGCCAATACCAATAGTATAAGGCGTCTGTAATGTATTTTCTGCTAAAATATAATTTGTTTTTTGAGGGTCATTATTTACAAACATTTGTAAAATCTCTTCTAAAGATGGATTACCAGAATCTGTTTCTCCAACAACATATTCTTTATGAACCTGAATTTCTGCTTGTGTATTATTCTCAAAATAACCAGTAAAATAGATGTAAGCAACTCCTTGTTCATTAATTCCTTTATTGCTATAAGAAATTGAAAAAATATAAAAAACATTTTCTGAACTAGACGCATCTTCTAAAACAATACCTTTGGGACGACAATAAGCAGTTGGAACATTTAAACGAGAATTTAATAAACTATCTCTTAAATTTGTTAAAAATTTTTGTGTCAGCATATTAAAAAACTAAAAATTTAATTTTTCCTGAACCACAATTATTATTACAATTGTGGTTGTTTTTGTTTTTCAGATACTCGTTTATCTCAGAAGCAACAGCTTGGAAACCATGTAAAGAAGCAACAAATATTCCAGCAAACAACATAAAGGTAAAAGATATTTTGGTTTGTAGAATTCGGTCAATTGTAAAGATTGAAAGCATAGCAGTAAAAAAACTGTTACACCAAATTGCTACTAATCTTAAAATTAAATATTTCCAGTTCATAGTCTTTGCCAAAATATTGTTTTTTGTTTCCGCCCCACAAACTTAACTGGTGAGGCATACCTTGAATTTAGTGTTTGAATTTCTAATAAATATCTTTGAAAATATTCCGCTTCTTTCTGAGGATTAAAATAATAAGCAAACTTTTTAAGACAATAATATTCAATTGCTTTTAATAAAAAAAGCGGAAGATTTATTAAATAAGCAGCATAATTTCTAGGGTCGGGTCTTATAATATCCATATTCCATTGCTTATAAGTAATCATTAAAGAAGAATCTTTTTCTGGAGGAGGAGAAAGTAATAAATATGCTGTTCCGCCTTCTAGGAGTATTCCATAATATCTTGGATTTCCTTTATCTTTTGAAGCTTGTAAGATGGTTGTGAAATCATCTGGTTGTAATCTTTCCCATTCCTCTTCGTCATTGGGCTTCCAAAGAACTTCTCCAATTTCAACAACATCATCCCCTAAAACAATTTTCCAATCACCACTTTTTATTTCCTTCTGAGCAACTTGGAAAAAAAGCTTAATATCATAAATAACCGTTCTTACCGCTTCTTGTAAAGTATCATAAAAAAGATTATAGAAATCCGCGTTTTCAAGATATTCCGCAAATTCTCTTTTAATTGTTTGATATATAACCTCTGCCTGTATCATTTTTGAATTAACCTTCCACTACCACGCATAATATCTTTTTCTTCCTCAGGTGTAATTCCAATTCGTGGAGGTGTAATAGATAAAGAAGCAATATATTGTTGAAGTGTAGACATACTTAAATTAAAGAAACTGCTTGCTCCTTGATAATTACCATCGTCAAGAGAAATTAAACCACAAGTATAAAAAATCAAAGGTTCAATTAGATTTGTTGAAAAATTAAAATCATCATTAGGACTAGGCTCTAATGAAAGATTATTAGCAATATATCTTAAAATATAAGAGTAACCATAACGATATTTAGGAGCAACTAATAGGGAATTTCCAAATTTTGTAAAAATTGGAGTAGTATCAGAAGGAAATAAATTTACTTTATGAAGAAATTCATTTAAATCATAATAAGTAGCCATTTTGTAATTACTTCCTGTATAATATTCAAAAGATAAAAGACGAACAAATTGTGTTGGAAGAGAAATTTCAGAATAAGGAGGTGTAGAATTATCATTTACTTCAAAAGTATAAGTTAATTTGAAAATATTATAATTATCCATCAATTCTAATGGGGCGGAAATTAAAATAAACCTAGCTGCTGAATGAGCGTTTTTTACAATTTGAGTATCTTGATAAGCTCCTTGTCCTCCGCCTTCTATCAGTTTTAACCTTACAAGATTAAAAAAATCATTCCATTTCATTTTTAAAGGGGCGGAGGATTACTCCGCCCCCCTCATTTATTATGTTAAGCTAATATCAATATTGATTAAAGCACCGTGTTTGTTGGGAGCTGGACTGTAAATTGCCAACATCATCATACCGGTAGCAACCATAACATCTTGGTTTTTGGAATTTACAAGGAATTCAAAAATATTTTTAGATTTATCATCAGCAGGAATCCATTCAAATTCAGTATTATAAGAAATTTTGAGGTCTTCCGCGTCAATCATGAATAAAGTTCCTTCGGGAAGTTGTGGGTCAACAACAATCGGAACTTCATAACCATCTGGATGCGTCCAAACATAACCAGAAATTCCTAAATCAGCCTTTGGAATCCTTTGTTCAAAGACCCTTCTTAAAATATCAATAGTTTGAAGACAATATTTAATGATAACCTTAGGTGTAGTAAGAATATGAGTAACTTTTGTTGCTCCGCGTTTATTCATTTCGCCCCATAAATCCAATAAAAGTCCTCTTGATAAAGTCAATGGACTTTCAGCAGTTCCTCTAAAAATTGTAGATTTCAAAAGTGGATAATCAGCTCTATTTTTTCCGCCATAAACAGGTGCGATTGTTCCATCATCAACAATTGCTGAAATTCCCATTGGTTCATTGAATAAAGAATTATAAATAACGATTAAATCATCTTCCACAACACCAGTAAGAGCAGTATCAACATCAACATACCAACCTGTTTCATCTTTTTTCGGGTCAGAAATAATTTGAACAGCAGACTTTTTCTTAGTATAAGGACTTGTAGGAGCATGAATATCAATAATTAAATTTTTGTAAATCCATCTTTTACAATCATCAGGATAAAGTGTATCGTCGCTGATATAATTTTTGAGATATAATTTTGTATTCCCCGCTCCACCAACTGCTTTTACTTTTGCTAGAATCGCACTACCATCACTTGTTGCTATCCTTCCACAATTATGAAGAAAAGATTTTTCAAAAATCGTTAAGACATCGCTGATAGTTTTTAATTGAAGTTGGTCAGCATTAGGAGCTTTTGACATTTTTAGCCACTCTTTTCTATTGATTTCAATTCTTCCGTAAATGGTCTTCCAATCAAAGGTCAAACCTTTCCATTCAGGGAATACCGTTTTTGTCGGAACATCAGCAGAAAAACCAAAGAAATGCTCCATTATTGAAGGAACAAGAATTCCTTTTCCGCCCTCATCACGCATTATATCGGCACTTTCTTTAAAAAGATTCCAGGTTTTAGAAAAAATTGGGACTGCTTGAACCAGTCCCTTAGCTCTCATTAATAATACTTCTTGAACTTTTGATAAATCTAACATGGTTTTTTAATTATGTTTGTTTCTTTTTTAATACTCTAAAATGTTCTGGTAAATCACCCTCCTTGAGATTAAGCCCCAACTCCCTATACAGGTTGAGAAGTTTCTGAAGGTCAAAGCCTTCAGTCTCCTCAGGAGGAGGAACTGCCCCAGAATGAGCACTGCCTTTACCTCCTTGTTTTTCTTGTATTTTTTGTATTGCTTCGGCAGTGCTTTTAGCAATTTCTTCTGGGGAAGCTTTACTACCTTCCTGAGGAGCGAATTTTTTTAATGTTGGGGCTATGTCCTGCTCGAACACCTCCAACATTGAACGACCTTTTTCGTCATTGAGCCAAGTTTGAACTACCGCTACTTTAAGAGCTTCAGGTAAATCGCCGTATTTATTTTGAATTTCCGCATATTCGGTTTCCGCTTCTTTGGCAATAGAATCAAGTTTTTCTTCTTGTATTTGATTTAAAACTTTATCTAATTCTTTTTTATAAAAATTTTTCAAATCAGTAAATTTTGCTTCTAAATAATCATTTAATTTTCTTATACCCGTTTCTCCTAAAACTTCTTTTAATTCTTCTGGTATTTCACCCATTTCAATTTTTTCCTGTGCTTGCTGTGTCACCTCTCCAAATACTTTTTTATAAGCCTCTTGAATAAACTGTTTTCCTGCTTCTGTAGTATAAATTTTTTCTTCAATTTTTACTAAGATGTTTTTAAATAGCTCTTCCGGGTCTTCAACTTTTGTAATATCCATTCCTAAAGTTTGACCAATATTTTTTAAATTTTTCATTTTCTTTTCATAATCTTCCGCTTTTAAGAGGTAATTTTTTAATTCTTCTGGGGTAAATTCTCTTACTTCACCATCAATTTCAATTTTAATTTTGTTTTCTTCTGCCATAAATACCTCCTTGTTATGGTTTTCTTCCTAAAACTTTTTCTGCTAAAGCTTTTTTTTCCGCTTCTGAAAGTTTTTTCTTTCTTCCAGCAGCTGAGAGTTTAGCAAAACCTTTCTTCCCATATTTTTTCCTTCCAATCCAAGCTGCTAGAGCTCTTGGATTTTTTACTCCTCTAGCAGCTAATTTTTTTACTAGTTTATCAAATCCAATATAAGCCATTTTTAATCCCTCCTGACGCCCCCAATCTTATTCCCTTCCCATCCCACCCTCTTTTATTATTTTAATTATTTTTTTAAAAAAATCAAGCCCACCCCATCCACCCTTCTCTTTTTATTTACGACCTCTCTTTTTCTTCTTGCGTGCCATGTTCACCTCCACCCGCTTTAGTGCGGGATTTTGCTTCTTCAATTTGTGGTTGTAAATATTGTAAATGTTCAAGATAATGTTGAATACCTTTCTTTAAAGCAAATTCTGATAATTGATTAGCATATTTATTTAAAAATTTACGATGAACTTTAGCATGAATCAAATGATTATGTATAGGCTCTACTACACCCATTTTTAAAATTGATAATAATTCTTGTAATTCTATATCAGTAAGATTTCTTTTTTCCGCTTCAAGCTGTTGTGCTTTTAAATTAAAGGCTTTCATAAATTCTTCGTTAGAAATTAATAATCTAAAATTCTCTTCACCTGCTACTTTCATATGTATAAATGTTTCCGCATCTTGTATTGGACTTCCATACATAACCTCTAATAATTCCAATGGGTCAAATAATCCAAGCTGAACTCCTTGGATAAAGAATTGATATTTTGCTGTCTGTGTCAAATAGAATGGTGTTCCGACATCTACTTGAATATCATAATCTTCTGGCAAGAAAAGGTCTGGATGGAAAAATAATGTTTCTGACATATAAAAATCATTCATCACTCTTACCATTCTGCCAACATGATAATTTTCTCTTAACATTTGTAATGCGTATCTACCTAATAAGGAAATTTTATCGGTAATATAATATTTTATGATTGATAATTTTTGCTCATCCATAAGTGATGTTAAATTTAATTCAGTTGCTGTTCTTGAACTAGAAAGCGGAAAACGAGGGTCATGGATTGTAATCAATTGAATATCTCTTAAAATCAATTCTAAATATTGTAAGGCATATTGAGGTAAATCATTCATAACTACTTGAACTGGTGGTTGATTTCCACCATATTCTACAACTTCTTCAATAATATCATCTTCAACTTCATGAAATATTAAATCGCCTGCTCCTCTATTTAAGAATACTCTTACTCTTCCGATTTTTCGGCATACTTCATTCAGTAATGCTTCTAATTCCGCATATTTCTTTTGTAATGGTGTAATACGAGAAATAATTGAACGATTATACCAAGTAAATGGTGAAGGGTCATCAGCAAAATCAATAAAAGGCAATACACCTTTTTCTTGGCAGAATTTTGGTAATGGTTCAACAGAAATAACTCTATCATTCAACATTTTAACAAATCTGCCTTCATAATTATTCTTCTTTTCAGGTCTTTCGTAATATTCTTGATAAACAGCACCTTTTATAGTTATATTCCGCAATTCAGGATAAAAATCACGAAGATTATATTTTTGTAATTCTCCGCCTTCAAATTTGATATTATTTTCTTCACACCATTCTTCGTCAACTAAGAAGAAATGAATTATCCATCTTGCTGGATTAGAACTATCAGGATTTAAAGCATCAGCACTTCCTAAAGCAAATGGGTCAATAAGATAATTAGTTGGTGGGACTACCGCAAAATTTATATCTCCTAATCGTGTTTTTACTAAAATTGGATTTCCAGAAGAATCAACTTTTTGAAATAATTGTTTTCCGCCTATTTGGGCTGGATATTCTTGTCCATTTACAACAATTGTATAAGGAATATCATTAGGTGAAGGATTATCCGTTAAAAGCGGAAATTCAACTAATTCTCCAATATTCTTATCCCAATATATCTTCACAAGTGTCCTGGAAGTTAAAAGTAAAGAAGTCATTAAATCTAATTTAATTTTAGCAAATTTAGGAGCAATTAGAGAGTTTAATACTTGTTCCGCCCGATAGGATGCTTGAATTACTAAAGTATCTGTTTTTTTAGGAATTACTAAAAAATTATGAGGAATTGATAATAAAGACGATAAAAAAATATGATAAGCATTTATCCCAATATTGGCTGGAATTGCTTCCACAAATTTAACATCTTCAATATTTTTTTCTTTTGTAAAAACCGCATTAAAATCTTTCCATTGAACAAAAAATCTATCGCAGAAGACATTTATCGTTTCTAACCAAATCTGTAATTGGTCTCTTCTTGTCTGTAAAGCAATATTTCTTTTTCTAATTATTTCGTCTCTTATTTTTTCTTCTGCTTTCATTTCTTTTTATATTTAATTCTTAAATTTTTATCTTGTTCTTTTAAATTATAATAATATTGAAATTGTCTAACTTCAATTGCTTTTCCGCTTTTTATGGCTTTTATTAATTGCCAAATAAGATAATTCAATAAACATAAATTCAAAAAAATCAAAATCACAAACACTATCATCTTACTGGCTGATATTCAATAATAATTAATTTTTCTCCTTCTGCCATATTTTTTATTTTCAAAGTATAAGGATGAACTTCAATATTGTTGTGTAAATTACCATTGACATATACTTTAATTGAACTGATATTTACAGGATGAGGAAGCGAAATAACTTCTTCTTGTTTATCAGAAGAGAAAGCAAAAGTTATTGTTTTACCCTGTAAATATGCTAATAATTCATCAAATTTAATTTCTCTCATTTTTCAAATCTAAGCGTTATAAATGGTTTAAAATTTTTATGATATTTTATTCCGCCTTCTAACTTTAACGATTTTAGATTAAGTTTCGCATATAAACCACCAGATAAATCTTTTTTCGGAAAATCATTTTGGATATAAGCACCTAAATTTATTAGTTTCTCTGGTTGTTTAACAAATTCTTTCATTTTTTCCACTTTCACATTCACAAATGTATCTCTTTTTATTTTTTCTTGATAAACATAAGTTGTCTCAAAATAGGTTCTTGTTTGTTTTAAATAAATTGTGTCACGAACATATTGCTGAACATAAAGAGTATCTGTTTTATAAACATAGATTTCGCCAATTTCTGGTTTTGGAGAAATAAAAAGACCAAAAAATAAACCTAACAAAAATGAAGCAATTCCAGAAATTATCCAATTAGGAAGCTTTACAAACGGAAAAGTAAAAAGTAAATCTGAATAATTTTCTTTTTTCAAGATTTTTTTCTCTAAAAGGATTTTTAACAAAGAATTGAATTTCTCTTTAAGTTCTTCAATTTCAGCATATAAAATACCAATAGCCTCAAATTTTTCCGCTTTTTCTTTTGCTTTTTGAATAAAAGTCATAATAATATCTTCGCAATTTTCTTCATTTGCTAAATTATCAAAATCAAAAAGAGCAGTATCTTCGGTATATTCTTTGTTAATAATAAAGAATTTATCTAATTGTAATTCCGCGATTAAGTTTTCTAATTCTTTTCTAAAGATATCCATCCCCTTTAAATCGGAAAAACGAATTAAATAATTTATCTTTTTTGTATTTTCAACCTCAAAGATTTTTTTTGTCTTTTCTACTCTCATACTAATATTCTAATCTTTTTTTAAAAAAAGTCAATAGGTTAAATATCTGTTTCATCATTATTATTTTCATCAAATTTTTCCAAATCAATATCATCATAAGGTTGATAATTTTCTCTCAAATCCCATTTATCTTCTATCTTCACGAAAAGTTCTTTATGCCGATTAATAGTCTTTCTAATTGTATCAATTGAAACATCTAAATCTTTGGCAATATCTTTTGTCCTCATCGCTCCATTCTGTTTTAAAAGCATTGTAATTTGAGTTATTAAATCTAATCCATAACGAAGTTCATTTGGTAATGAAGATAATTGGGATATTTCAATTTTATTATCCGCAAAATTGACGGAATAAAATTGTGGTGAAGCAAGTTTAGAATAATTATTTTTCGTGTTATAAAAAGTTAGATAAAGAATATCTTTTGTAATATCGGTAAATTTATCTACTTCAAAAATATTTCTCGCAAAATTGTAAAAGAAAACTGAACCATAAGGAGTTCCAGTATCATCTTTCGCAATATGGGATATTAAAAGAGAAGTTGTTTTTAATTCATCCAAAGCATTAAAGAATGTAGAGGCACTTTCCGCTTCAATAAGATTTAAGCCATGGCATGCTTTTCCAAGACTATCTATGATTATAAATCTTATATTTTTTTCTTCAATTTCTTCTTTTAGAAAATCAACAATTTCATATAAAGGAGCATAAGCACGACGATAAAAAAGTTTATAAGGCGTTTGGATATTATTGGAAAATCTTATCTTCTTTACCCTTTGAAGCCAAATATCTTTTTCCGCTTCATAGTCTAAATATAAGCCATTACCATATTCTGTCAATTTAATTCCTACATAGATAGCAAAAGTAGATTTTCCTACTCCACCTTTTCCATAGATAAGATTAGGGACTTTTTCTATTATGAATGGATAATAAAGATATTGGATTGTTCTATTTAAATCAACTTCTTCTTCTTCGTTGACTAAAGCATCTAATTCTCGGTAAGTTGTAATAACTTTAGAAAAAATTTCTTCCGCAATAGTAGTTAAGCGTTCTTTTTTAATTTCAATACGAGATATACATAAATCGGCAATTTCTTTAATAAAGTTTGTTTTAAAAGATTGGGAATAAAGAGAGCCACGCATATAGCGTGTTTGAAGTGTAGAACCATTTTCCCTTGCTTCTATCGTAATAAAAGCATTCAATTCCATTCGGGAGATGCGGAAATTAGAGAAAGTGAAAAAGAGACCAAGTTCTTTTTCTAAATTAACGAAAATTTTATTATTTTCTTTATAAATTTTTATTTGAAACATAAAACCTCCCAAGTTTAATTTTTGATTCATTCCTAAAAATAACTTTTGAAATATAATTTAAAATTTCGTTAATAACATCTTTAGAAAGATAAAAATTTGAAAGTTTGCTTATAAGACTACTAATCTTATAAAATTTGTTTTTAGGGGAAAAAGTAATAATAAAAGAAAATGTTTTGTAAGGTTCAAAGTATTTTTTAATAAGATTTTGAAGTTCAATTTTTATAAATTCTTTTTTTGCTTCTAAGCTACCATAATCTTCCTTGATTTCTAATAGCCAGTTAGGCGGAATATTATTACCTGCTAAATAACACGAATAAACAAAAAACTTTTTACTTTCTAAAAGTGTAAAATTATTGGGGAAGGTAAAAGATACTTTGGCAACAATATTCTCAAACTTAAAAGTAAAATCTTCCACTAAAATTGATATTTCACTTTTAAGGTCTACAAATAAAAAAGCATTATTTTTAGGGAAATAAAGGATTTTCATGATTATTCTTCCGAGATATAAGATTTTAAAAATTTAATTATTTTTTTATTTTTAGTGGCTTTTAACGCTTTTTTAATAGCAAAATCAAGATTATAACCATAGTCTAAATATTTTTTCATTGTATCCAGGTCTCCTTTTTTACAAGCATTTACAAAATCTTCGCTAATCTCTTTTACAAATTCCATTTCCATTAGGTCTTTCAAGGTTTTATTGGATACGATTTTAGTAAAGACCCAAATAAACCTTGCCCAAAATAGACAGAGTTCCATATCAATGCGGTAAGGGGAAATGTAAAGTAAGCAACAATGGATATCATAAGAAAATTTTATAAACAGATATTCTTGTTTCAAAATAAAATTGCGGTCATAATGCCGAGAAATTTTTAAATCAAAAAGTTTATCTGCTCTTTCAATTGCCTTTAGAAAATACTTTTCATTGTCATTTTTTAGACTTGAATATACTTCCCAAGCTAAATTTACAAATTCACTCAATTTTTTTATTTCTTTATTTTTTTCTTTCATTAGTTCCCCCTTTTTGGGTTTCATATATATATTAACATAGTCCAAAAATGGCTTATTGTCAAATTTTTTAATTAACAAGACAGGCGAGACAAGGCGAGACAATGCTGTCTCGCTCTAACATTTTGATTTTTAAGCACTTATGAACAGGGCGAGACAAAATAAAATATTCTTTTAAAGAAAAAAAGAAAAAAAGAAAGGTCAATAAAGAAAAAAAGAAAAAAAGAAATTATTTTTATATTTATTTTTATTTTACTCTTTATTAGAGTCTTAGTATTTTAAAAGCAAGGCGTAAGCCTTGCTTTTATTCCCAGAAAATAATACCCGGGTATATTTTTCCCGGGTATTTCCCGGGAAAAATTTTTCCCGGGTAATATTATCCCGGTATTATATAATAATATATTACCGGTATAATAATAAAATAAAAATAATAATAGTGTCTCGCTTGTTTGAAAGTGCTTGATTTTTAAAGACTTACAGCGAGACAGTGTTGTCTCGCTTTGTCTCGCCTGTCTCGCTTTATAATAAAGTCTTTTGGACTTCTTTAATTCTTTTTTGGGCAATTTCGAAATATTTAGGCTCAATTTCTATTCCGATAATATTTCTTTTGAGTTTAATACAGGCTACAGCTGTTGTTCCAGAGCCTAAAAAAGGGTCTAATACAAAATCGCCTGGATTACTATGAATTTCTAATAAATGCTCAATTAGTTTTAATGGTTTTTGGGTAGGGTGTATAGTTCTTTCTTTTCCTCCGCATATAGGCATAGATATAAAATTAAGCATTTCTTTTTGGAGTTTAAAATTAAAAGTGAATTTACTTTTTCCGCTTCTAGCTTGCCAAATAATAGTTTCTACAGCGGAAAGATAGTTTTTCTTTCTTACTTGTGGAGGAGGATTTGTTTTATGCCAATAAATAACACATTTTAAATCTAAATTATTTTTCTGCCCTTCTTCTACCGCATAAGTAATATATTCATTTCTCACAAACATTAATACTGAACCTGTTTCTTTTAAAAGTCTATCAAATTCAGGATAAATTTTTTTATAAAGCTCTTTAATATCAACACTATTTAATTTAATAAATTCTTCATAATTGTGATAAAAAGCTTTTCTTCCATGAAGTTCAATTTTACTTTTTACTCTAATCTGATAAGGTGGGTCAGTAAGTATTAAATCAAAGGCTTTATCTGGTAATTGTTTCATAATTTCTAAACAATCACCAAGATAAAGCTTACAAATGGCTCTAGAGGGATTTGAACCCTCACCTTCAGGTTGAAAACCTGATGTCCTTTCCAGATTAGACGATAGAGCCATTATAAATTACATTTTCCATCTTTACAATCAGGAGTTTTAATAATAATTTCTTCTGAACAATTTTTATGAATAAAGCCTTTAAAATCAAGGCATTCAATAAATTCTTTTTCTTCTTCGTAATAAATAGGTTTTCCACAAATAGGGCAAATTGCTATTATCATTGTCCTAATAAATAATAAAATTTTTTGATTCTTTCTTGAAAATTATAAACTGATTGGGAATTATACCATTCTTTTCCTGCCCATCTCAGAAGATAAGTCCGATAATCCAAGATACCTCTGTCGTATACAATAACACACATAATTTGAAAGCAATCAGCTAAAAAGCGGAAAGAAAAATAAGGGCATCTTTTTTTTGTTTTTCCTTCTTTAAGCATAGTGTAACCTTCTGGTAGAATAATCCAGTATCTTTTTGCCCAGCCCCAAGGAAATCTTTTTTTCCAAGGATGGAAACCAGATGAATTATTATTCCAGAAGATTATCTTATTTCCTTTTCCTTGTTCTTCAAAAAAGATAGATAAAACAACTGCTTTTAAATAAGGCTCGTAATTAAATTCCTTAGCCATTTTAATTAAATCATCTTCGTAAAGAATACGCTTAAAAGGGGAAATAAAAGATAAATCCTCAGGTATTATCCCTCTTCCAAAAAGGAAGGGGGACAGGAAAAGGAGGATAAAATGGAGAGACCTATAAGGACTGGGCAAACCTGTCCCCCTTTAGAATAGTAAAGCAAAAGAGATTAAACAGGCTAAATACCAAAGTCCTAAAAAGATAGCCACTGGTAATGGATTATTCTTTTGTAATTCCCAGCTAAAATCAATATACCAAAACAAGGTTTTTCGTAAAACAGTAGCCATAAGTGTAGCTAGTCCTAATAAAGCCAGTTTCTTAAATACAAGTAAAAAATAAAAGAAATCATTATCTAAAACCAAAAACGCGGAAAAGATAATAAAAAGCATTAAACTAAATAAATATTTCCTCATTCTTTTTCCTCCTCTTCTTCAATTGGAATTTCACGAAATTCATCAGTCTCATAGTAAATCTCATAATAATCTGGTTCATTTTCAATACAGTTTTCGCAAAAAATACCTTCATTAGTTACAATGATTTTTTCTACTTCTTTTCCACAATTTAAACACTTCATATTCACCTCCATTAAATTTACTGGACCAGCCTAAGCCAGTCCAGGGTCGTCAGGGAATTTCCTACGGGGGCGTCCTTCCCTGACTAACCAACTCTTAACGCGGAATATCATTTTAATTTCAAATACCTTAACACAATATCCATTCCAGCAGAAAAACATTTATCACATCCACAATTGGCTAAATGCTTGGCTAATAACTGAAATATTTTGTTTAACTCTTCATTTGAAGGTGAATAACCAATTGTATGTGAAAGCAAACTCTTTATCTCTTCCTTTGAAAATGAAAAAGTTATTGTTAAACCTTTATTTGTTATTGTTATTTTACGCATACTATATAATATAGTCCTAAAAAGCCCTTTTGTCAAATCCCTAAAACGCGGAATAACAAGCCCTTATTTTCCCCTATAAAAAGCGTTCTCAGAAGGGGTAATGTTCTACCCTTATCCAGCAAAAATCGCCTTTCTATAAGCCTTTTAAAAGAAAATAAAGGCATTTTATGGACTTTTGGCTAAGATCACTGACTTCCACCAAAACATAAAATAACAATCCCTAAAACGCGGAATAACAAATACTACTCCCTTTTATTTGGCTTTATAAAAGGCGATCTTTAGAGGGGTAATGTTCTACCTTACCTTGAAAAAATCTCTTTACTATAAGCCTTTTAAAGCAAAATAAGGGTATTTTATGGACTTTTAAGTGAGATCACTGCCTTTTACCCTTAAACGCGGAATAACAAACAAGGATTAGTTAATTATTAACTATGTTGGGTATTGGTTGGTCTAGTTGGTCTGGCCGGGATAGGTTTGGTTAGGTTGGTCTGGCCGGGGATTATAAAGCCCTCCCCCCTCCCCCTAAAAAAAAAATATCTGCTAGGTTATATATATGCGTTATATATATAAAAATAAGCCGGACAATACCAAAAATTTAGAAAAAATTGGTATTGTCCGGCTATCCTAGTTTTAATAATATTATTTTTTCAACAACACTCTGAATGAAACTTTACCGCGGTTGTTAGTAACTTGCACTTTAAATGAGAATGGTTTATTTATTTTGTTTTTTAGAATATACTTGCTAATGAAATTATCGATATTTTGCGAGTATGTTTTAATGATAAACGCAGGCTGCGTTTTTTCTAAGCTAGCAAAAAGATATATGATATATCTATTAAAAGTGTAGTCTTTCTTTCTTTTGTATGATGAGACATATAATTTTATTACTTTTGTTTTGTTCATTTCGAAAAAGTCCTTCAGTGTATAAATGGGTAATCCGCTAAAGTTTGGTTGGTCTTGGGTCTCATTATCAGGTGATAAGTCAATAAAATCATTATTATTTAAGTTATCATTATTTAAATTGTTTAATTCATTGTTTAGCATAGTTTACCTCCTTTTTATTTTTTTTATTCCGCGTTAAGCGCGGAACTTATTTTAATAGGTTAATTAAAATTTCAAATCTCAAAATCTTTATCTTTAGCATTGTCAGGAAGAATTTTAAATGCTTTCACTTTTCTTTCATCCACATAATTTAAATAATCTAAAATCTGTGTATCCGTTTCAAAACACTCTAAAATTATTTTTCCAGTCTGTGTTTTTATCAATAAAAACATTTTACCTCCTTTTTAAAGTTTTAAAGTATTAAATAATTTTTAAAATAAAGCAAAAATATAAATATAATTAACAATATAATTAACATTCTTTTCCCTTTTTATTTTTTAAAACTTTTAATGCTTTCTTAAATAAAAACCCCAAATTGCTGAAAGCCCCCCCTTATCTTTTCTCTCTTTATTTTAAGGTAGTAACCACTGGCGGAATTCACGGCGTTATTTCCGATATCAAAGAGACAACCTTTATCTTAAAAATTTAGGTATGAGCGATTTTAGCAATTTTGTCTGTTTTCATCTTCAAAAGTAAATTGGAATCCACCACTTTATAACCTTTCCAACAAACAATCATTAAAGCAGTTGTTCCATCTTCATCATCTTTAGCATTTACATCTATTCCGTTATTCAATAGTTGCTTAACTTCTTCTAAATTACCTTTCCAACAAGCATT
>Ga0207433_10000403_pt1 | contig 99398 bp, 109 predicted proteins | sample YelNatPaOPGAMG01_FD_187559 | JGI IMG/M metagenome (GOLD analysis project Ga0207433, IMG submission 187559) | Hot spring thermophilic microbial communities from Obsidian Pool, Yellowstone National Park, USA - OP-RAMG-01 (SPAdes) (version 3) | ecosystem: Environmental > Aquatic > Thermal springs...
TGGCATGGATCCAAAGAAGATAAAAACAGAAGTTTTCATGTTGCCTTGTGCCTCTTTTGTTGAAAAAGAAGGAAGCATAACAAACTCCGGAAGATTGGCACAGTGGAGATACAAGGCAGTAAATCCAACGGGTAAATGTATGCCTGACGCCGAGATAATGAATGAGCTTTACTGGAGAGTAAAGAAGCTTTATGAGAAAGAAAAAGGAGCATTTCCAGAGCCAATAATCAATCTTACATGGGATTATGGAGAAAAAGATAAAGATGGTAAAGTAAAACACATTGATGTTCATAAAGTTGCAAAGGCAATAAACGGATACTTTACAGAAGATGTACCAGAGCATCCAATAGACAAGAAATCTTACAAGAAAGGTCAGCAAGTTCCATCCTTTGTATTTCTGCTTAATGATGGAAGAACAGCCTGTGGTAACTGGCTGTATTCGGGAAGTTATACAGATGCAGGAAACATGATGGCAAGAAGAGGAAAAGAAGACCCAACAGGACTTGGACTTTATCCAAACTGGGCATGGTGCTGGCCTGTAAACAGAAGAATACTTTACAACCGTGCAAGCTGTGATCCACAGGGTAATCCATGGGATCCAAAGAGAGCAGTTATAAAGTGGGATGCAGCAAACAAGAAATGGGTAGGAGATGTACCTGATGGACCTGCACCACCCCTTGCACTGGAAGGTGGAAAACTTCCGTTCATTATGAAGCCATCAGGAGTTGGAACAATATTTGGTTCAGGACTTTCAGATGGACCATTTCCAACTCATTATGAACCGCTTGAGTGTCCATTCCAGGAAAATCCACTTTATAAAAAAACAAGGATTAATCCTGCAACAAAGCTGTTTACTGATACACCTGAGGATGTATTTGTCTATTGTGATACAAAATATCCCTATATGGCTACAACTTATAGAGTAACAGAGCACTGGCAGACAGGAGTTATGACAAGACATACTGATTGGTTAAGGGAAATGCAACCGCAAGTCTTTGTAGAGATAGACCCAATTTTAGCAAAGGAAAAGGGAATAAAGAGCGGAGACAAGGTAATAGTTTCATCAGCAAGAGGAAAAGTATGGGCAATTGCCATAGTAACAGAGAGATTTCAACCTCTTAAGGTTATGGGGATGACCATACATCAGGTAGGATTGCCATGGCACTATGGATGGAAATTCCCGAAAGATGGCTCAGGTGGTGACAGTGCAAATCTTTTAACCCCAACAATTGGTGATGCAAATACCATGATACCTGAGACAAAGGCATTCATGGTAAACATACAGAAGGCATAGGAGGTGAAATATGGCACGTAAGGGATTATTAATAACACCAGATATATGCATAGGTTGCAGAGCCTGTCAGGTAGCATGTAAAGAATGGAATCAGCTTCCTGCTTCAAAGACAAAGAATAATGGAACATATGAAAATCCTCCGGATTTAGATGAAAATAACTTTAACAGAATCAGATTTATAGAGACAAAAGATTCCAAAGGATTCCGCTGGCTTTTTGTAAGCCACAGGTGCATGCACTGTGGAGAGCCTGCCTGTGTTCAGATTTGTCCTGTTGGAGCAATGATGAAGGATAAGGAAACAGGTATTGTTTATTATGACAAGAACAAATGCATAGCCTGTCATGCTTGCGTATCTGCCTGTCCTTTTAGTATACCAAGATATGATCAGGGTGGAAAAGGCAAGATTTCCAAATGTCATTTATGCATTGACAGAGTTAAGGCAGGATTGACTCCAGCCTGTGCAAAGACCTGTCCAACAGGAGCTATCAAATATGGAGACAGAGATGCTCTGATAAAGGAAGCAAAAGCAAAGGGATATAAACTTTATGGAGAGACAGAGCTTGGCGGGCTCGGCGTAGTATTTGCGCTTACAGACTCACCTAAGGTTTATAAACTTGCTGAGAATCCGAAAATATCTGAGTCTGTTGCATTCTGGGGCTCTGTATTAAGAACACTTGTAGGCAGAAGTGGCTCAACTACATCTTCATTTATAAAATATCTTGCTCAGAAATCCACTGAAGAAGTAAAGAAATAGCAAAGGGGGCTTTATGCCCCTTTTATCCTTCCAGTATGCTTATATTATTTGAAAATTAAAGTTTTATTGTGGTATGCTTTTTTAATTATGCCAAAGGATTATAAGGATACTCTCAATTTGCCCAAAACTGATTTTCCAATGAAGGCAAATCTTAGTGAAAAAGAGCCTGTTCTTCTTAAATTCTGGTTAAAAGAAAAAATATATGAAAAACTTCAGGAAAAAAACAAATCAATGGGCAAAGGATGTTTTATTCTTCATGATGGTCCGCCATATGCAAATGGGCATATTCATATTGGTCATGCTCTGAATAAAATCCTTAAAGACATTATTGTTAAATATAAATCAATGCTCGGTCAGTACTGCCCCTTTGTGCCTGGATGGGATTGTCATGGACTTCCTATTGAGCTTCAGGTTGACAAATCACTCGGAAAAGAAAAAGAAAATATAGATATTTTTAAAAAAAGACAGCTATGCAGAGAATATGCTCAGAAATATATAAATATTCAAAGAGAAGAATTTGTTCGCCTTGGAGTCTTTGGCTACTGGGATACTCCATATATAACTATGTCAAATGACTATGAAGCTACAATCCTTAAAGAATTTCTCACATTTGTCAAAAATGGCTATGTCTATCGCGGTAAAAAGCCTGTTTACTGGTGTCCTTCCTGTGTAACAGCCCTTGCAGATGCAGAGGTTGAATATGCAGAGAAAGAATCTCCATCAATATTTGTTGCCTTTGAAGTAATTGACAGAGACAGATTCCCTGTTAAAGATCCAGTGTACATTGTAATCTGGACAACAACTCCATGGACTCTGCCTGCAAATTTGGCAGTTGCAGTGCACCCAGATTTTGATTATGCAGGAGTGAAAAGTTCCTTGGGCGTTCTTATATTAGCTAAAGAAGCAATTAAAAATTTAAAAGACAGAATTGAAATAGATGAAAATCCTCTTTTTGAAATTAAGGGATCTGCCCTTGAAGGTTTAAGAACCATCCATCCATTCATTAACAGAATTTCAAAGGTTGTTACAGCAGATTTCGTACAGGTGGGTGAAGGCTCTGGTGTTGTTCATATAGCCCCTGGTCATGGAGAAGAAGACTACGAGATTGGATTAAAATATGGTCTTCAGATTTATGCTCCTGTGGATGACAGAGGCAAATTTACAGAAGATGTTCCTTACTTTGCAGGAGAAAATGTTTTTAAGGCAAACCAAAGAATAATAAATCTTCTCAAGGAAAATCATAGACTTTTATGGGAAGGCAAAGTAAGTCATTCCTATCCTCACTGTTGGAGATGTAAAAAACCTATAATTTTTAGAGCAACAACTCAATGGTTCATATCAATGTCTCATAATGATCTTCGCAAACGAGTACTTAAGGAAATTGACAGTGTAAAATGGATTCCTTCATGGGGTAAAGAAAGAATATATTCAATGGTTGAAGGAAGACCTGACTGGTGTCTGTCACGTCAGAGAATATGGGGAGTCCCGATAACTTTATTTGTCTGTAAAAAATGTGGATATATAGTTAAAGATGAAAAACTCTTTGATAAACTTTGTGAACTTGTTGCTCAGAAAGGCTCTGATGTGTGGTTCAGGCTTAATATAGAAGATTTACTTTCAGGTTACCGCTGCCCGGAGTGTAACTCAAAGTATTTTGAAAAGGAAAAAGATATTCTTGATGTATGGTTTGACTCAGGAGTAAGCCATGCTGCTGTGCTTGAAAGAAATCCAATGCTTAGCTGGCCAGCAGATATGTATCTTGAAGGAAGCGACCAGCACAGAGGATGGTTTCAGAGTTCATTGATTGCTTCAGTCGGGAACAAGAAAAGGGCTCCTTACAAAATTGTTCTTACCCATGGATTCACAGTTGATGGACAGGGAAGAAAAATGTCAAAGTCTCTTGGAAATGTGATATCGCCTCAGGAGATTATAAAAACAGATGGTGCTGATATAGTAAGACTCTGGGTTTCTGCTGAAGACTACAGAGAGGATATAAAACTCTCAAAGGAGATTCTTTCAAGGCTTACAGAGGCATACAGAAAAATAAGAAATACTCTCCGTTATCTTCTTGGTAATATATATGATTTTGATGGAAAGGATTACTCAGACTTTCTTCTTGAGATAGACAGATGGGCAATGATGAGACTTCAAAATGTTATAAAAAAAGTAAAAAGAGCATATGAAGAGTTTGAATTTCATCAGGTTTTTCACGCAGTGCATAACTTCTGCGTAACAGATATGAGTGCTTTTTATCTTGACATTCTCAAAGACCGACTGTATACATTTAAAGCTGACTCCTTAGAAAGAAGAGCAGCTCAGTGGGTTCTTTACAGTATTGCAGAATCATTGATTAAATTGATTGCTCCTATTCTTTCGTTTACAGCAGAAGAAGCCTGGCAGCATCTTCCATTTAAAAAAACTGAAAGTGTATTTTTGGGCAGTATGCCAGAGGTGAATGAGAGTTTTATGAATTTAGAGCTTGAAAAAAAATGGGAAAAATTAATTGAAATAAGGGATGAAGTTAACAAAGCTCTTGAGGTAAAACGTCAGGAAAAATTTATAGGAAACTCTCTTGAAGCTAAAGTTATTTTGAGCGTGAGTGAAAATTTAAAAGAATTTCTCAGCCCTTACCTTGATTTTCTTCCAACCCTTTTTATAGTCTCTCAGGTGGAACTCAAAGAGACAGAATCACTGGATAAAGAGTTCTCTGTTAAAATTGAAAAAGCAGATGGACAGAAATGTCAGCGATGCTGGATTTATTCCCCAATGATTGGAAAGTTTGAAATTAAAGATGTATGTCCGAAGTGCTTCAATGTCCTCAAAACTCAATAAAATTAAAGCTCTGTCTCTAATATTTTCTGTTCTTTTATTAGATCAATTAACCAAATATATTGCCTCTGAGTATCTTGCTCCTGAGAAAGTAATCAGAATTTTTCCTTTTTTAAATCTTGTTTATGTTGAAAATAAAGCAGCAGCTTTTGGACTTTTTAAAGGAGTGAATCCAGTATTTTTTGTTGTTTTAACATTGATCGTACTCTGTTTTTTGATCTATTTGTACTTTAAAGATTCAAAAAATCAAATAATATATTCCCTGATAATTGCAGGAGCACTTGGAAATATAACTGATAGGTTAATTTACAGTCATGTTATAGACTTCATTGATCTTCACGCAGGTGAGATTCACTGGCCAGCATTCAATATAGCGGACATTTCAATCACTCTTGGAATTATTTTTTTTCTTTACAAAAGCTTTAAAAAATGAAAATTTATACTTACTCTGAAGAAGAAACGAAGATTTTAGGTAAAATTATAGGAGAATTCATAAAAAGTGAAGGGATTAAAGTTGTGGCTCTTTATGGAGAAATGGGGGCTGGCAAAACTGTGCTAACAAAAGGGATTGCATCAGCATTTGGTATTGATGAGAAAAACATTGCAAGTTCAAGTTTTGTCATAATTTCACATTATCCTGAGCATAACTTCTATCATATTGATCTTTACAGAATAGAAAACATTACAAAAGAAGATATGGATTTGTGGGATTACTTTGAATCAGGAGTATGTGTAATAGAGTGGGCTGAAAAATTGAGTGAGTTGCCCGAAAAAACATTAAAGATTACAATAGATTTAGCCAGTGAAAATTCAAGAATCTTTAACTTGGAGTTTTAGATGTTTAAAAAACTTTCAATTCTTTATAAAGAAATGGACGAAATAGCATTTAAAACTGCTGAGCAGATAAAAAAATGGTTAAAAAGAAAAGGAAATGACTGTGTTGTCTTTCACTCCATTGGAGCATCGTCAAACTTCTCAAAAAAAGAAAGCTCAGCCATTCATGATTGCGATGCTGTCATTGTTCTTGGAGGTGATGGAACCATACTTTCTGCTTCAAGAATTATTCAGGGGGAAAAAATTCCGATTATAGGTATAAACATGGGCACACTTGGATTTATAACTGAATTTTCAAGAAGTGATTTATTTGAAAATCTGAATAATGTGTTTTCAGGCAATTATGAAATAGAAGAAAGAAGCATGCTAAAAGCTGAGGTTTTTAGAGATAAAAAAATTGTGTCAAAATACCTGGGACTCAATGATTTAGTAATTGGAAAGGGAATAATGGCAAAAATTGCAGATTTTGATTTAATTGTAAACAATACCTATGTTGCAACCATAAAAGCAGACGGAATAATAATTTCAACACCAACAGGCTCAACAGCATATAATCTCTCAGCAGGTGGACCGATTCTTTATCCAACACTCAAAGAACTGATATTTACTCCAATATGCCCTCACACCCTTAGCGTAAGACCTGTGGTTCTACCAGATAACTCTATAATTGATATAGTTATATCATCATCAGCAAAGGACATATTCTTAACAATTGATGGACAGATCAGTTTTCCATTAAAGAAAAACGATAAGGTCAGATGCAGGGTTGCAGAAGAAAAGACATATCTTGTTGCTCCTGAGGGAAGAGATTATTTCAGGGTTCTCAGAGAAAAACTTAGATGGGGAGAGAGATAAATAATATACTGGATATTTTGAATTTTTATAAAGCTCTTGGTTTCAGGGAGTTACCTGTAAACTTTTTAAAATCATTTTATTCCTTGGCAGATACCTCAAACTGTTCTGATGATAATTCCTTTGAGATGGTTGAAAAGTTGAATGAAGAAATTAGAAAATGTAAAAAATGTCCTTTAAGTAAAACAAGAAAAAATCCTGTATGCGGAGAGGGCAACCTGAAAGCAAAACTTTTGTTTGTTGGTGAAGCACCCGGAGTTGATGAGGATCTGCAGGGAAGACCTTTTGTTGGAGAGGCTGGCAAACTTCTCAGTAGCCTGATACAGAAGATGGGATTTAAAAGACAGGATGTTTACATTACCAATACTGTAAAATGTCATCCTCCAGGAAATAGAGATCCGCTGGAAGACGAGATTTCAGTTTGTTTTGATTATCTGAAAAAGGAAATTGAAATTATTTCTCCTCTGGTTATTATCAGTCTCGGTAAGATTGCAACCTATGCATTGATGGGAATGAAGGGAAAGATTAAGGATATCCAGATATCAAAAATCAGGGGAAATGTTTTTTATTACAACAGCATACCTGTTATTCCAACATTTCATCCTGCATACCTTCTCAGAAACAGAAAAGATAAATGGCTTACATGGGAAGATGCGCAGGAAGCATTAAGGAGGCTAAAATGAAAGTTCTGTGGGCACCATGGAGAATTGAGTATATTTTAGGTGAAAAGGAAAAAGGTTGTATATTCTGTGATAAACCAAAGGAAAATAAGGACAGAGAAAATTTAATATTATACAGAGGCAAACTCTCATTTGTTATGATGAATAAGTATCCTTACAGTTCAGGTCATCTCATGGTTGTTCCATACAGACATGTCCACAGCCTTGAAGAGCTTAATACTGAAGAACTTACAGAGTGTATGCTTCTTACAGTTAAATCTTTAAAATGTCTAAAAAAAGTAATGCATCCAGATGGATTTAATGTAGGACTTAACATAGGAGTTGTTGCATCAGCAAGCATTGATGAACATCTTCACTGGCATATTGTTCCCAGATGGGCAGGTGATGTGGGCTTTATGACAATACTTGAAGATGTTCGCGTTGTACCAGAGCATATCCTTGTAACCTATGACAAACTTTATCCCTGTTTTAAGGAGGAAGGATAATGGAGATAGAAGAGAAAATTAAAAAAGCCTGTGATGATTCAATCAGAGTAAAGGAGCAGTTTTTTAAAGAAAACATTAATTTAATTAAGGAAGTAGCGGAACTTATTGCAAAAACACTTAATGAAGGCGGGAAAATTCTAATCTTCGGAAATGGTGGAAGTGCTACTGATGCATCCCATATTGCTGCAGAATTTGTAAATAGATTTAAAAGAGAAAGACCCGGACTTCCAGCAATTGCCTTGAATACTGATATGGCTGTAATTACAGCAATTGCAAATGATTATGACTACTCTGAAGTTTTTGCAAAACAGATAAAAGCTCTCGGTCAGCAGGGTGATATTGCTATTGGAATAAGCACATCCGGGTCCTCAAGAAATGTTTTAAAAGCAGTTGAAGTTGCTAAAAAAAGAGGGCTCAAAACTATTGCTTTCACAAGTAAAAAGGGTGAAAAGCTTATATCAAGGGTTGATTATGCCTTTGCAGTTCCATCAGAGGAAACACCGCGAATTCAGGAGACCCATATTACTCTTGGTCATATATTATGTGAACTTGTTGAAGATATTCTATTTGAAATACCTGTTACAAAAAAAAGACTAAGACAATGACTGTTATAGGCATTGACCCGGGAAGCAGACACTTTGGATTTGGAATAATAGACACTTCCATGAAATTAATTCACGCTGGTACTTTTAATTTGTCCCATCATATCAATTTACCCGAAAGATTGAAATATATATATCAATTGCTGATGGAAGTGGTTAAAACTTACAATCCGGATGAAATGGCTATTGAAAAAGTTTTTGCAGGTAAAAAAATTCCCTCTTCATTTATTTTAAGCTATGTAAGAGCAATAGCTTTTCTGGTAGCTGCTCAGAATGAAATCTCAGTTTATGAATACAGCTCTACAGAGGTTAAAAAAGCACTTACAGGGTACGGAAGAGCTCATAAAAAGCAGGTAAAAAACATGGTTGGCAATTTTTTAAACCTTGACAGAAAAATCTCATATGACTGTGCAGATGCCCTTGCTGTTGCAATATGCCATATAAACTCAAGAAATTGCTTAAAAGTGTTAAAATAAATAAATGTTTGACTTTATAAAAGGCAGGGTTGTCACAGTTAAACCCGACAGACTGGTGCTTCAGGTTGGAGATTTAGGTTTTTCTGTAAGGGTACCTTTCAGAGTTTCTCAGTATATTCAAAGAGAACAGAATATCCAGATTTACACATCCTTTATCTTAAAAGAAGAATCAGTTGAACTTTACGGTTTTTTAGAACCCTGTGAAAAGGAACTCTTTGAAGAATTAATTAAAATCTCAGGGATTGGTCCAAAGATTGCAATGAATATTATTTCTACTTATGATAGAGAAAGCCTGCAGAAGATAATTGCTGAGGAGGATTTGAAAGCTTTAAGCAAAATTCCTGGAATAGGTAGAAAAACTGCACAGAGAATTTTTGTTGAATTAAAGGGTATGTTACCATCTCTCAAATATGAAAGGGATAAGATTTATGAAGATATTTTATCCGCTCTTGTAAATCTGGGTTATAAAAAAACAGAAGTTAGAGATGTTCTTGAGAAAATATACAGTAAGGATAAGGATGAAGCAAATATTATAAAGGAGTGTTTAGCTGTCCTTGCAAGCAGACATGGAGAATAATGAGCTCTTAGATATAACACTGAGACCAAAAAATTTGAGAGAATTTATTGGTCAGCAGAAAATCAAAGAAAATATTGAAGTTTTCATTAAAGCAGCTCTTTTAAGGAAAGAACCACTTGATCATGTTCTTTTCTGCGGTCCTCCAGGTCTTGGAAAAACGACTCTTGCAACAGTTATAGCAAATGAACTGGGAGTAAATATAAAGAGCACATCAGGTCCTGTGCTTGAAAGAGCAGGTGATGTTGCTGCAATTCTTACAAATCTTTCTGATAGAGATATTTTATTTATTGATGAAATCCACAGACTTCCGAGAGTGGTTGAAGAAATTCTTTATCCTGCAATGGAGGATTTCACTCTTGACATAATAGTGGGGCAGGGACCATCTGCCCGCTCAATCAAGATAAATCTTCCAAGATTTACTCTTATAGGCGCTACAACAAGAACAGGACTTATTACATCTCCTTTAAGAGACAGATTCGGGGTTGTTTTCAGACTTGAGTTTTACAATCCTGAGGAACTGAAAGATATTGTAAAGAGATCCTCAAAAATACTTGGTATTTCAATAAATGAAGATGCAGCCATGGAGATTGCAAGAAGATCTCGTGGAACACCCAGAGTTGCAAACAGGTTGCTTAAAAGAATAAGGGATTTTGCACAGGTAAAAAATAAAAAAACAATAGATATTGAAATAGCACGTGAAGCTCTTATTGCAATGGATGTTGATGACTACGGGCTTGATAACATGGACAGAAAAATCCTTCTCACAATAATTGAAAAATTCAATGGCGGACCAGCCGGAATTGAATCAATAGCAGCCTCTCTGAGAGAGGATAAGGATACAATTGAAGATGTTTATGAACCATATCTCATGCAGGAAGGATTCATTGAAAGAACAGCACGTGGAAGGGTGGCAACCCGGCTTGCATATGAGGTTTTGAAAAGAAGAGTTCCTGAAAAACTTTTTTAAACATGAAAATTTTAGTTCACACATGCTGCAGCAACTGTGCCATACATCCTGTAAGTATTTTGAAAAATAGAGGCTTTGAGGTGATTCTTTTCTGGTATAATCCTAACATTCATCCTTATACTGAATACAGAATGAGACTGGAGTCTTTAAAAAAACTCCAGCATTTATGGGGTCTACATGTGCTCTACAATGAAGACTACAAAGATTTTTATAAATTTATAAGAATGGTTTCAGGGAATGAAAAAGGTCGGTGTTGTATATGTTATAGAATAAGACTTGAAAGAACTGCTCAGAAAGCTACACAAATGGGAATAGAAAATTTTACAACAACTTTGCTGGTAAGTCCTTATCAGAAGTTTGATAAAATAGTAGAAATTGGAAAAGAAGTTGGTAAAAACAATGGCATTAATTTTATTCCAGAAGATTTTAGAAATGGTTTCAGAGAAGCAATGAATTTATCTAAGGAGTTAGAGCTTTACAGACAGAAATACTGCGGATGTATTTATTCAGAGGCTGAAAGATATCTTAAAGAAATAAACTATGAATGAGATAGGAAAATTTCTAATTATTTTTGGATTTATAATTATTATTCTTGGGCTTCTGTTAACATTTGCCGGTAAGATCCCCTTTATTGGCAGACTTCCTGGAGATATAGTGATTGAGAAAAGAAATTTCGTTCTATATTTTCCGCTCGGAACATCAATTCTGCTAAGTATTATACTCAGTCTAATATTTTATCTTTTAAGCAGAAAATGAAGGTTTTTAGACTATTAATACTCATAGTTACTCTAAGTTTTACATTTCAGGCTTTTGCATTAGATAAAAATGGAAATTCATATATTAGGGTTCTCATCGGAGACAGAAGACCTTTAGTAAATGATCTGGAAAAACTCAAAAAAGTATCTGGAAAAACAATAATAAGTGGTTCAACATATCAGGGAGAAATTGAGATATGGAAGGGCAGCGATGGATATTTTCTCATAAATGTTATAGATCTTGAAGAATATGTAAAAGGAGTCGTTGCTTCAGAAATTGGAATTCACTGGCCAGAAGAAGCACTTAAAGCTCAAGCAGTTTTAGCAAGAACATATGCTGTGGCACATATTATCCGCAATAGAACAAAAAACTTTTATGATGTTACATCTTCAGTATTTCATCAGGTATACAAGGCGGATGAAGGAATACAGGAGGTTGAAAAAGCTGTTAAAGAAACAAAAGGTCAGATACTGACCTATCTTGGAGAACCAATAATGGCTTTCTATCATGCATGCAGTGTGGGGAAAACTGAGGATCCTAAGGAAGTTTTCGGTAAAGATTATCCTTATTTAAAGCCTGTCATAGTTCCATCTACTCCATCTCCTTATTCTATCTGGGAGAAAAAAATTCCCTTTGAAATGCTTGAAAAGGCTTTATCAATGGAAAAAATATCAGAGGTCAGCATATTATCATATACAAGCACAGGCAGAGTGAAAGAAATTGAGTTCAGTGACGGAGGAAATAAAAAAGTGATAAAAGCAACAGAACTGAGAAAGCTTCTTAACTGGAGTGCCCTGCCAAGCACAATGATAAAATCTGTAAGAATTGAAGAAAATAGCGTAGTTTTTGAGGGTAATGGATTTGGTCATGGAGTTGGGATGTGTCAGTGGTGTGCGTTTCAGATGGCTCAGGAAGGGAAAAATTATAAAGAAATTCTTAAATATTTTTATCCAGAAACAGAAATAAGTTTAATAGATGAAAACAACTGAGCTTGATTACCCTTTACCTGCAGAATTAATTGCCCAGAAACCATTGATAAATAGAGATAGAGCTCGTCTTCTTGTTGTAGATAAAAATACAGAAAGAATAGAACATAGATTTTTTTTTGAAATAGTTGATTATATGGCAGAAGGAGATTTGCTCATTCTAAACAATACAAAAGTTATTCCTGCAAGATTGATTGGAAGAAAACCAACAGGAGGAAAAATTGAAGTTCTTCTTATTAAAGAGAAAAAAAGTGATAAAGATACCATCTGGGAGATTATTACAAAAGGAAGATATGAAGGCAGAGTTTTTATAGATGAATTTGAATTTATAATAAGAGAAAACTCAGAAGGAAAAGAGATTGTTTTCACTGGTTTAAATTCTGAAGATGTTAAAAATTTTATTTACAGTAAAGGATTAATGCCTTTACCTCCATATATTAAGAGAAAACCCGATGATGCTGATAGAGTAAGTTATCAAACAGTCTATGCAAAACAGAATGGCTCAATAGCTGCTCCAACAGCAGGACTTCATTTTACAGAAAAGCTTCTTGAAAAAATTATCCAAAAAGGTGTGATATTGAGAGAAATCACTCTCCATGTGGGTACAGGAACTTTTAAGATGATAAAAGTTGAAGAAATTGAAAAACATAAAATGCAACCAGAATATTTTGAAATAGATCTAAAAACAGTAGAGGATATTTACAGAACTAAAAAAGCGGGCAAAAAAATTTTTTCTGTAGGAACAACAACAACAAGAGCTCTGGAAGGTTATGCTTCAGGGAAATATAAAGATACAGGCTCTGATGAACACAAAATAAGAGGCAGTACAGATATTTTCATATATCCAGGATACAGGTTTAAGGTAGTTGATGCCCTAATTACAAACTTTCATCTTCCAAAATCAACACCTCTTGCCCTTATTTATGCTTTTTGTGAACCTCGGATAGTAAAAAATGCTTATAAAGAAGCCATAGAGAAAAGGTATAGATTTTTTTCATATGGCGATGCTATGTTAATCATATGAAAGAAAAAGGTGAGGAGCTTTTAGTAATAAACAAAAAAACATATTTTTTAGTAATCGCAACTTTTGCTATAGTCGGAATGCTGACTGGATATACTGTTGGTTATATTACAGCCCCTCAGAAGGAAGTATATGTTCATAAAACATATGAGAGTGAAAAAACAGTTTTACCATCAAATATTGAAACACCTCTAACAAAAAAACAGGAAAATCCTCCACAGGAAAATCCTCCACAGAGTCAACCCTTAGAAAAAAAAGAAAATGTTATGATAGTTCAGGAAGTTGAAGCAACTGAAAAAAAATCCACAGGACAAAAAACAGAGTCTGGTAAAGCCACAATGCTTGATGAACGACAATTGAAGAAACATAAAAAAGCATTATACACTCTCCAAGTAGGAGCTTTTTCTGATATAAACAATGCTGAAGCTTTACAGAAAAAACTCAAGGAGGCAGGAGTTACATCCTATTTAGTCAAAGAAGATTTTTATAAAGTCAGGTCAGGATACTTTAAAAAATTCAAGGATGCAAAAAAAGCATCAGACAACCTCAGGTTAAAAGATTTTGAAAACTTTATAACCAGAACATCCAAAACTTTAAAAGGAGGATAACAATAGCACGAATAATTGAACTTGATGAAGAAAGAGAATATCCTTTTGTTCATGGAGGACTTGACAAAATATTTCAATTAATTGAAGATGCCATGAATGTTACTCTATCTGTTAGAGGAAACAAACTCATAATTCAGGGAGAGGGGGAAGAAGATATTAAAAGAGCAGAAAAAATAATTGAAGAATTAAGAATTGTAAACCAGCAGGGATACATTGTCAAACCCGAGGATATTGTCCATTGCATTCAGGAACTCAAGGAAGGCAAACCTGTATCTATACTGGGTCTTTTTAAAGGTGGCATTCCTATTCCTTCAAAGAAAAGAATAATTATTCCGAAAACAGAAACACAGAAAGAATATATGGAGGCAATGTTAAAATATGACATTGTCTTCGGCATTGGACCTGCTGGAACAGGAAAAACCTATCTTGCAATGGGTATGGCAATTCATTTTCTGCTCACAAGACAGGTATCAAGAATTGTTCTTGTGAGACCTGCAGTGGAAGCTGGAGAAAAATTAGGATTTCTTCCTGGAGCAATTGAAGAAAAGGTAAGCCCATATTTAAGACCTCTTTATGATGCCCTTTATGATATGATTGAAATTGACAGAGCCTCAAAGCTTATTGAAAAAGGAGCAATTGAGATAGCTCCTCTTGCATTCATGAGAGGAAGAACACTTAATGACTCCTTCATAATTTTAGATGAGGCTCAGAATACAACAACCGAGCAGATGAAAATGTATCTTACAAGACTGGGATTCGGTTCAAAAACTGTAATCACAGGAGATATAACACAGATAGACCTTCCTCCCCAGAAGGTCTCAGGTCTTGTGGAGGCTATAAAAATTCTTAAAGACATTGAAGGTATAAAGATCATCTATTTTACTGAAAAAGATGTTGTAAGGCACAGACTTGTCCAGGAGATAATCAAAGCTTATGAAAAACACGAGAGACTCTCAGCAACTTAAACCTGTCACACCTGATAGAACCTATCTGAGAAAACTTATAGAGAAATTTAAGACAGTCCAGAATGATAAAACGGGCAGGAGATTTTTAGACAAGCAGGCTTTGTATTCAATTATTTTCTTAACGGTTTTCACATCTGTATTACTCCATGATTATAAAAAAGGTTTTCTATCATTCCTGGGAAGCTCTGTTCTTATTTTTATTCTGCTTGTCTTTTTTTACAGAGACCTGCAAAGATACAAACCAGCTTATTTAAAAAAGAAAAAAATGCTGACTCTTCTTGGAGCACTGATTATTTTCAATATAATTATCGGCAGAATATTTGATTATTTATTTACAGTCTTTTCAAAAGGTTTGGAAATTGATAACCCATTAATTCATAACTTTGGTATTCCACTTGCTACAGGAGCTGTTATTGTGGTTATGATTTTTGATTTTCATACAGCTATAACATTTTCTTTAATTTTAAGCCTCATGATTGGTATATGGATTAAAAGCTCTTTGTTTCCTTTATACGTATTTATTGCCTGTCTCATTGGAGCATTCAGCCTTATGAGGGTGAAAAAAAGAAGTGATATAATAAATGCTGGTACATACATTGTTTTATTAACAATGATTGCTTCTTTGTCAATCCTATTTATTACAGAAGAGTTTTCTTTATCCAGTGCTTACTTTTCAGTTGTTTTTTCTTTTATTAATGGTTTTTCTGTGTCAGCTCTTTGTTTTTTGTTACTTCCACTTATAGAAAAATTTTTTAATATAACAACACCTCTCAGCCTTATAGAACTGCTTGATATTGAGCATCCACTTATGAAGCAACTTTCAGTTGAAGCACCTGGGACTTATCATCACAGTATGATAGTTGGAAGCCTTGCAGAATCTGCAGCAGAGGTTGTTGGGGTCAATCCATTGCTTGCAAAGGTAGCTTCTTACTATCATGATATAGGCAAAATAAGAATGCCTGATTATTTTGTTGAAAATCAAACTGGTATAAGCAAACATGATAAACTTAATCCTCATTTAAGTAGCATGATCATTATATCCCATGTAAAGGACGGAGTAGAACTCGCAAATCAATATAATCTTCCAGAAATAATCAAAGATGTAATACAGCAGCATCATGGTTCAACACTTGTTACATATTTTTATCAAAAAGCTTTGAAGGAGTCTGAAATTCCACCTGTTGAGGAGGACTATAGATACCCCGGACCAAAACCTCAAACAAGACTTGCTGCAGTTGTCATGCTTGCAGACGCTGTGGAAGCATCTGCAAGAACCCTTGAAGATCCAACTCCTTCAAGAATTTCCAATTTGATAGACAAGATAGTAAAAAACATTTTTCTTGATGGACAGCTTGATGAATGCGAGATTACATTAAAGGACTTAAGTAAAATAAAAGAAAAGTTTGAATATATTCTCACAGGAATATTCCACAAGAGAATTCCATATCCTGAAAGACAGGAGAAATGAAACTAAATGTTGAAGTGATTAACAGACAAAGGAAGGTAAAAATTTCACTGAAAAGACTGAAAAATAATAGCAAAAAAATTTTTAAAATCTTACTTGAGTTTCAGGATAAAAAATTTCTCACATTATTAAAAAAAGATATCCTTTTTTTATCAATTTCAATCGTTCTAATAGGAAATGAAAAGATGAAAGAGCTCAATTTCAAGTATAGAAACATGAAAACAACAACTGATGTTCTGTCTTTTACTTACGAAGAACTTTATGAAAACGAGTTTTTTTTAGGAGAAATTTTCATTAATCCATGTCTTGCTAAATCTCGGGCAATACAAAATGGATTGACGCTCTATCATGAAATTAACAGAGTTTTGGTTCATGGAATCCTGCACCTTTTAGGCTATGATCATGAAAAATCAGTATATCATGCAAGAAAAATGCAAAGGCTTGAAGAAGACATTTTAAAAAAACTACAAGCCTAACTCTTCTGGTGTTCCAATTCTTCCAAAAACTCCGCTTGCAGCAGCAACTGCAGGGCTGCTCAGATAAACTTCGCTTTCAGGATGCCCCATTCTTCCTGCAAAGTTTCTGTTTGTTGTTGCAATTGCTTTCTCTCCCTTTGCTAAAATTCCCATATGCCCGCCAAGACATGGGCCACATGTTGGAGGAGATACAACAGCTTGTGCTTCCAAAAATATCTCTATCAATCCTTCTTTAAGTGCTTCCATATAAACTTTCTGTGTAGCAGGTATAATTATCATCCTTACTTCAGGATGAACTTTTCTTCCTTTAAGAACTTTGGCTGCTTCTCTGAGATCTTCCAATCTTCCATTAGTGCATGAACCGATAACAACCTGATCAATTTTTATATGGCTAAGTTCCTTGGCTGGTTTGACATTTGAGGGAAGATGAGGACAGGCAACCATCAGAGGAATTTTTGAGCAGTTATACTCTTTAATATCAGCATATTTAGCGTTTTTGTCTGAGTTATAAAACTTATAAGGTCTTTTTGCCCTTGTTTTTACATATTCTTCAGTAATTTTATCAGGCACAATAATGCCTGCCTTTGCTCCTGCCTCAATTGCCATATTGCACATTGTGAACCTACCACTCATCGGCATTTTTTCAATAACTTCCCCGGTAAACTCCATAGCCATATATGATGCTCCATCAACTCCTATGTCTCCGATTGTGTAAAGAATCAAATCCTTGCCTCCCACCCACTTTTGAAGACTACCGTAGTAAATAAATTTCATTATTTCAGGAACCTTGAACCAGCATTCTCCTGTTGCCATTGCAACTGCTGCATCTGTGGAGCCAACTCCTGTAGCAAAAGCACCCAGAGCACCGTATGTGCATGTATGGCTGTCTGCACCAATTACAAGGTCTCCTGGAAGAACTATCCCTTCCTCAGGTAAAAGTGCATGTTCAATACCAACCCTGCCTATCTCAAAGTAGTATTTAATCTGATATTTCTTGGCAAATTCCTTTAACATCTTACACTGCTCTGCTGCCTTTATGTCCTTTTGTGGAGTGAAATGGTCAGGTATCAAAGCTATCCTTTCTCTGTCAAACACATCTTTTACACCAAATTTTTCAAACTCTTTTATTGCAATGGGTGCTGTGATATCATTTGCCAGAACAAGATCAACCTTTGCATTTATTATTTCACCCGGTGAAACCTCCTTTTTACCGGCATGTTCTGCAAGAATTTTTTCAGCAATGGTCATAGCCATCTGAATTCCTCCTCATTAAGCATTTTTAAAAAATATTATTGCATAAAGATCTTGATTTAATCAAAAATAATGAATGCAGGACATTAAACAGAGGCTTGAAAAACTTTATCATTCCTTTGATTTTAATAAGGCTGTTCTGAACGATCCAATTAAGTTCCCCAGGAAATACCACAGTCCCTTAGATATAGAAATATCCGCAATTATTTCTGCCCTTTTTTCTTATGGAAGCATTAAGTGTTTTTGCCTGTTTCTTGAAAAAGTCTTCAAAATTACCGGGGAAAGCCCTGCTGATTTCATTATAAATTTTAAACCTTCTAAGTTATCTGAAAAACTGAATCTGAAATACAGATTTGCCTCTACTCACGATATTGTTGCGCTGCTTTATGTTATTCAGCAACTACTCAAAAAAAATAATTACACACTTGAAAATATTTTTTCTTCATCCCTTATTAATATTTCAGTTCCTGCAGTACATGCAATTTCAAATTTTGTTAAGGAAGCCCTAAAAACTGACCTCAAAGCTGTCTATGGTAAAGATATAAAAACAAAAGGATTCTTACACTTCTTCCCTGATCCTGAAAAAGGAAGTCCCTGTAAAAGATTAAATCTTTTTCTTAGATGGATGGTAAGAAATAGAGATATTGACTTTGGTCTGTGGAAGATATTTAAACCTTCCCAACTAATAGTCCCCCTTGATATTCATATTTTTAAAATTTCAAAAAAACTCGGTCTTACAAAGAAAAAAACACAAAGTTTGAAAACAGCGATTGAAATCACGGATTTTTTCAGGAAAATAAACCCTGAAGACCCTTTAAAATATGACTTTATAATCTGTCATGGAGACATTAATGGATTGATATGATTAAAGCCCTCAGCAAGGAAATAGACAGAGCAATCTGGTTTATCACTTCATCCTCTTGAAGCATTCTGTTTTCTTTGTAGCATTTTCTTGCAATATCTATTGCAGAGTTTGCAATGATGGATATCTCTTTTTTCAGGTCTTCGATTGATGAAATTTTTATCTGTTTTATTCTGGCGTTTATTTTACTGTCAATTTTTTTGTCTGAAGCAAAATAAAAAGTGAATGCTTCATCAAACTTTAAATGATTCTGTGCATTAAAATTGCCCTCTTCAGGATAAATTTTGCCATCACTTGCAGGATTTTCTCCATGTGGGAAGTTATGAAGAGGTTGGGATAGATCACCGATATAATGTGCGATGTTTGCAAGATAATATTCATATATGAGTTGATTGTCTGGAATAGATCTGTCAAGAGATTTCATTTTTTCATAAATATCAACAATCTTCCAGTAAAGAACTCCTGCCTGATGAGGAACCCTGATTTTGAACACTCTGTTGTCTATAAAAATATTTATTTCTTCAACCCTGTATTTATCTATATACTCAGGGGTAACAATAGTATCTGGTGAAGCATTATGATAGTGAAAGGGTGATAGCAATGAATAGCTTTCCTCTCTTATTATATCTGGCATGCATGCAGCTTCAGGAATTTTTATACCTGCTTTTTTAGCAATATATGCATGAGTTTTGCAATCCCATGCAAGTGATTTTGAAGAAAAAAGTAGTAAAAAAATCAGCAGGCAGTATATATATTTTCTGAGTCTCATGCCCTGAAAAATAAAAAATTATAACATATTTTTACCAAACCCTAAAATTTGACAACTAATTATTTTTTGAGATAATATATATTTTTATTTAACACTAATGGTTGAGGTAAAAAATGAAGACAGAATTTGTTAAAAAAGAAAAGATGGATAAAAAATGGTATATTTTTGATGCCAGCGGTCAAACACTGGGAAGATTTGTTTCAAGAATTTCAAAAATCCTGATGGGCAAGCACAAACCTACCTACACTCCAAATATAGACTGCGGAGATTTCGTAGTTGTTATTAATGCAGAGAAAATCAGAGTAACAGGCAAAAAACTAACTGATAAAATTTATTTCAAGCATACTGGTTACATAGGAAATCTTAAAGCCCAGACACTTAAAGAAAGACTTGAAAAAGAACCTGAAAAGGTTATCATTGACGCTGTCTGGGGAATGCTTCCAAAAACAAGGCTTGGCAGAAAAATGATAAAAAAACTCAAAGTTTACAGAGGTTCGGAGCATCCACATAGTGCTCAAAAACCTATACCCATTGAAAATCTAATTTGAGGTGATACAAATGCCTAAAATTGAATATCTTGCTACAGGAAGAAGAAAAAGATCAGTGGCAAGGGTTATTTTGGTGCCAGGTTCAGGGAAAATTACTGTAAATGAGACACCTGTTGAAAAATACTTTCCTGGAGAAACATTAAGAATGCTTCTGTATCAGCCATTTCAAGTAAGTGGAATAATAAACAAATATGATGTGATTGTAAACGTAAATGGTGGAGGGCTGAGTGGTCAGGCACAGGCTATAAGACATGGAATTGCAAGAGCACTTGTTAACCTTAATCCAGATTTAAAACTAAAATTAAAAAAAGAAGGAATGCTTACAAGAGACCCAAGGGAAGTGGAAAGGAAAAAATACGGACAGCCAAAGGCAAGAAAAAGGTTTCAGTTTTCAAAAAGATAAAATGCTTAAAGTTTTTATATGTGGTGGGAGTGGCTATACTGGAGGAGAACTTTTAAGAATTCTTGCAGGGCATAGATATACTGAGGTAGTTGGGGTTACATCAGAGAAATCAGCAGGGAAGCATGTGAATGAACTTTTCCCTGCTTTTTTTATTTATAAAGATTTAAAATTTGAATCACTTGATATAGAAAAAATTAAAAACAAAGCTGATATATATTTTCTTGCTCTTCCACATGGAAAATCTCAGGAAATAGTTTTTAAGCTACTTCAGAATAATAAAAAAATAATTGACCTTTCAGCAGATTTCAGACTTAAGGATGCATCCCAGTATGAGGCATGGTATAAAACTCAGCATCTATTTCCGGAAATTATTAAAGAAGCGGTCTATGGAATTCCTGAACTTTATAAAGAACAGATCAAATCTGCAAGGCTTGTTGCAAATCCTGGCTGTTATCCAACAAGCATAATCCTCCCACTTTATCCATTTCTAAAAGAAGATATAATTGATCCTGAAACAATTGTTGCAGATTCCAAATCCGGGGCTTCAGGAGCAGGAAGAAAAGTTGAAATAAGCCTCAGTTATTGTGAGGTAAATGAAGACTTCAGGGCTTACAATGTGGCAAAGCACAGACATACCCCTGAAATAGAACAGGAACTTAGCAGAGTTGCAGGTAAACCATTAAAAATTGATTTTATAACACATCTTCTTCCTTTAAACAGGGGTATTCTTTCAACAATCTATGCAAAGCTTAAAAAGACGATAAAAACTGAAGAAGCAATTGAAATTCTTAAAAGATTTTATGAAAATGAGCCTTTTATCAAAATCCTTCAGGAGGGAAAATTCCCGAACATAAAGGATGTAAAAGGCACCAATTACTGTTTCATAGGTGCTCAGGTTAATCAGAGAACTTCAAGATTAATTCTGATTTCAACAATAGACAACCTCGTTAAAGGAGCTTCAGGACAGGCTGTTCAGAATATGAATATTATTGCTGGCTTTGATGAGACCGAGGGACTTCAGAGTATCGCTCTTTTTCCATAATTATACCTCCTCCCAGAACCATGTCATCCCTGTAAAAAACAGCACTCTGTCCAGGTGCAGGAGCAAACTGTGGCTTATAGAAAACCACCTTTGCTTTATTATTAATAATTGATACAACTGCCTTTTCAGGATTCATGGCATATCGGAGTTTTATATCACACTCAAAACTTTCTCCTTCAGGGTCATATAGCCAGTTAATATCTTCAACAAAAATTTCTTTCCAGCAGGCTTCCTTCCTTGAACCAACATATACAGCATTTATTGTAGGATCAATATGCACAACATATGCAGGATAACCGAAAGATACCCCGATTCTTTTCCTCTGCCCGATTGTAAAAAGGTGAATTCCGCGATGCTGACCGACAATTTTTCCTGTTGATTTCTCAATTATTGGTCCATGAGAGGCTCCTTTTATTAATTCATAATATCTTTTTTCTCTGAGAAAACATACTTCCACACTCTCCTCTGAAGTTTTTGCACGAATACCAGCCTCATCTGCTATTTTCTTAACTTCATCCTTTGTATATTCTCCCAGTGGAAAAACCAGTTGCTGAAGTAATTTTCTTTTTATAGCATATAAAAAATATGATTGATCTTTATTTTTATCAATTCCTTTCAAAAGAATGGCCTGTCCTGCCTGTCTTACAATTCTTGCATAATGCCCTGTGGCAAACCATTTTGCATTCAGTTTATCAGCGAGACACTTAAGTGCTGGAAATTTTATATATTTATTGCAAAGAATGCATGGATTTGGAGTAATACCTTTTTTGTAACCAATGAAAAAGGGCTCAATAACTTTTTCCCTGAAATCCTTTCTTAAATCTTCTATATGAAGCTTTATTCCAAGAAACTTCGCTACCTCTTTTGCAAAATTCATTGTTGGGGGATCATCAAAAAGAATGAAAAATACACCATCCACAGACATTCCCTGTTTAAGCAGCAAATACCCGGCTACAGAAGAATCCACTCCTCCACTCATTGCAACAACTACATGTTTCACATTTCCCCCATCCAAACCTTTTTAAATGGTATAATTTATTATACTGGAGAGGTGCCAGAGTGGACGATCGGGGCGGTCTCGAAAACCGCTGTGGTAATACCACCGGGGGTTCGAATCCCTCCCTCTCCGTTAATCAATGAATTTTGTGATTATTTTCCCTTCATACTCAGGAAAATCTTCAGGATAAAAGGGTTTCTCTCTTGTTGCATTAAGTTTGAGCAATTTAAAATTAAGTTCTCTTATTTTCTTAATTCTTTCTTCATCATTATCTATTGTTTTAAGAAGTTCCTTTAAACCTATTATCTCTTTTCTCAGCTCCATTTCAGGAGGAATAAATCCCGCATTTTTAAGAATTTTGAAGGCAAGTCTTAATTCATCAGGAACCCAGCTGTAATCCTCAAGTTTTAAAGGTTTACCCTTGTTAGAGAGATTATCAAAAAGCCCTTCTTCAATAGCTTCCCTGATTCTTTCTTCAGCAATTTTTTTGAATATATCCATTAATTTATGATGACAGAAATTGTCTAAAAAATGTCAAATCTCTTTTTTATTTCATCCCAGAGACTATCCATTTCAGACAGTGACATATCTTTCAATGACCTGCCCTTTTGTTGAGCTAACTTCTCAAGCTTTTTAAATCTTTCTTCAAATTTACGGTTTGTTTTTCTTAAAGCTCCTTCAGGATCAATCTTGAGAAATCTGGCAAGATTGACAACACTAAAAAGTAAATCTCCTATTTCCTCTTCCATTTTATCTTTATCACCTGATTTTATAGCATTTTTTAATTCTTTAATTTCTTCTTCAATCTTAGAGAAAATCCCTTGAACACTGTCCCAGTCAAAACCAACCTTTGAAACTCTTGATTGAATCTTGTATGCTCTGAGCAGAGAAGGCAAAGCTATCGGAATTCCTTCAAGTATTGAGCAACTGAGCTTACCTTCCTGCCTTTTTCTCTCATCCCACTGATTAATAACCTCTTCAGGAGTTTCAAAATAAGCCTCTCCAAATACATGTGGATGTCTGCTAATCATTTTTTTACAAATCTTCTCTATTACATCATCTATATTAAATTTTCCATCCTCCTTTGCTATCTGACTGTGTAATACTATCTGAAGAAGTAAATCACCGAGTTCCTCTTTAATTGCTTTATCATCTTTCTTTTCAATTGCCTCAATTAATTCATAGGTTTCCTCAAGGAGATATCGCTTAAGAGTATCATGGGTTTGAACTCTATCCCATGGACAGCCCTTTTCAGACCTGAGTTTTTCTATTATTTCAACAAGTTTTTGAAACTTTTCACTCAATTACTTCCTCCAGAATAGTGTAAAAGCTTTTTACTAATGGAGACATGCTATTAAGATAAAAGATGTTGCCTCCTTTTTCCCCAGTATTCCATATATTTTTATCAAAATATGCATATACAACTCTTTCAAAATCCTCTTTCAACCTCTCATCCTCTTCTTCTTTAAAAGCTTGATTTATAACAAGAATTTCCTTTTTGGCAATTATATTAAGTTCTTTTATAAGCTCCTTTATTCTATAAGCAGCCCTGATGCTACTTTTAGCTGGAGTGCTAACTATAAAAAGGATATTAATTTGGTCAATGAGTCCTCTGCTGAAATGCTCCATTCCAGCTTCATTATCAACCACTATATATCTGTACTGCTCAGCAAGCTTAAGGAGAATTCTTTTTAACACATTGTTTATTGCGCAGTAACATCCGCTTCCCTCAGGTCTTCCCATAACAAGAAGATCAAAACCAGAACATTCCTGAATAACTCTGTTTACTTCAATTTGAAACCACTCATCAAGAGACATTCCTTCAGGTTTATTTCGGGCAACATCATCCCTCACAGAGGCCAAGGTTTTGTAAATCTGAATACCAAGAAGTTCTGGAAGACAATAGTTTGGATCCGCATCAACAACAAGCACTGGAGAAAGTTTTTTTTCAATAAGATATTTAACTGTCAGAGCAGCAAGACTGCTTTTACCTGTACCACCTTTTCCAGCAAAAACAATAAAAAAACTCATTTTAATTTTTCCCTGACAATATTTATTAAATCAATCAATTTGTCAATTATGAAGTCAGCATTTTTTAAGAGTTCCAAAGGTCTGTATCCATAACTAACTGCAACACTTTTAACACCAGTTGCTTTTGCAACTTCTATGTCAATCTCACTGTCTCCAATAATTAATGTTTTTTCTGCTGTTGTGTTGAATTTTTTTATTGTTTCAACAATAGGCAGAGGTGAAGGTTTTCTTTCAGGGAAAAAATCGCTGCCAGCAATAAAATCAAAATATTTTAAAAGCCCGAATGATTCCGCAGTTTTTATAGTCAAATCTGTTGGTTTATTAGAAATTATAACCTTTTTAAAATCCTTCAGTTCTTGAAGGGTCTTCTCTACCCAGGGATAGAGCTTTGAATGATCTGCTATATGCTGTCTGTAATAATTAATAAAACATTCTATCATTTCATTCACAGGAAAAGAAACTTTTTTAGCCTGCAAAGCCTTCTCAATGAGACGATTGACTCCTTCTCCAACCATTTTTTTTATCTCTTCTGGTGAAAAGCCTGAAATTCCTTTCTTTTCAAGACAATGATTCAGCGCTACAGTTATATCCAGGCATGAATCCACCAATGTGCCATCCAAGTCAAAGATAATAAGTTCCACTGACATTTTTATAATTTTTTAGTATACCAGATATTTCCTGAATCTTGCAGATAATAAAACAATAAGATTAAAATATTATAAGCCGAAGTGGCGGAACTGGCAGACGCGCCAGATTCAGGATCTGGTGGTGGCAACGCCGTGCGGGTTCAAATCCCGCCTTCGGCATTTAATTTTTTATGTCAATAAAAAAGAAAATATTATTGGCTTATTTTTTAACAATATCTCTTTTTTTCATATTAACTTTTTTTGTTTATAATCTACATGCAAAAAAATCAATAAAAGAACTTGAAAGTATATATACAATTGAAAAAGCTAAAAATATTGAAGAATTTTTAAATTTTGAGATACAAAATCTTCTTTCGCTAACAAAAGACTGGGCAGGCTGGACCGAAGCATGGTTATATATGAGAGGGAAGAATCCTTCTTTTGAGAAAATTAATATTGTTGAAACATCCTGGATTAACAATAAAATCAATATTCTCGCATATCTAACATTAGATGGAAAAATAAAAGCTGGAGGCCTCTATTATGGCAAAAAAATAAATCCTTTAAAAGAAGAAATAATCAAAAAATACTTAGAAGTATATTTTTTGTTAGATCCCCAAGTTAAAAATGTCTCAGGGTATTCTGGTATTTCTTTTTTTGATGGAATGCCAGTTATTTTAGCCATTCATCCTGTCTTAAAAAGTGATCTTACAGGTTCTGTTGCGGGTTATTTAATAATGGGAAGATTCATTGATGAAGCAAAGCTAAAATTTATAAAAAATTTATTTGGTCTAAATTTATTCAAAATTTTCAAATCAGAAGATTTTTCCGAGATTAAAAACATTACATTACCTGAAAGAATTCCAAAAATTATAAAAGAAACACATTATGGGAATCATGTTGTTATAAACATAAAAGATTTTACAGGTAGCTTTATTGTTTTATCTTTGGAAGTTCCCAAAAAAATATCAGCAGCTGAAAAATATATCAATATAATGATGTTAAATCATTTTTTTATATCGGTTTTATATGGTTTCATTCTTTACATAATTGTTTCAAAACTTCTCATTAGTAAATTGAGCAGAATTATAAAAGGAATAAAGGAAATTAAAGAAAATAAAAAGGAGCTTATAAAAATTACTGGAAAAGATGAACTATGTTTTCTTGCTGAGGAAATAAATAAATTCTTTAAAGAAATTAAGAATAAGGAAGAGCTTTATAAGACTCTTGCGGAGAAATCTAACGAAATTATCGCTCTTTTTAATAGAAATTTTGATTTAATTTATATCAATCCAGCTGGGAAAAAATATCTTGATTTGCTTGAAGAAAATATATATCCAATGCTGACAGAAAGTTTATCTCTTAAAGAGAATGAAAAAATAGAAAAAGAAATATCCCTTCCCCGGGGAATGCTTATTAAAGGTGTAATACAGCCCTTAGAGGGTGAAGACAGAAAAATTCTTTTTCTTGGACAGGATATAACTCCCTATGTTTATGAGAAAGAAATACTTTTAGATATGACAAGGAAAGATTACATTACAGGGATGTATGAAAAAGATTATATTGAAGAAAAACTGGGGAAAATCAATGCCTTAGCCAAAAAGGGTAAGAAATATGCTTTCCTTCTAATCAAGGTTGAAAATCTTGATAAAATTAAAGACACAGGTGGTTTCATGGCTAAAAACGAAATTTTAATTAAAATATCCCAGCAAATAAAAAACTCTTTAAGAAAAAATGACATTTCTGCAAAATTGAAGGATGATGAATTTGGTATTATTTTAAAAGTAGAAGATGACGAAAATATTGTTGACAGAATTTCTGAAAGTATAATCTCGGTTTATCCATCTATAAGCATAGGATTAGCATCAATTGAAGGAAACGAATCATTAGATAAAATTATCCAGAAGGCAAAAAATCAAAAATTGACATTTTTATAATTTTTTTTCCATATTTTATAACAAAAATTTTTCGTAGGAGGTTTATATGTCTGAAAAGGTTGAAAAAAAAGGTAAAGCTCTTTATAGAAAATTTCTTGGAGTATTCTTTCTTTCTACTATCCTGTTTCTCATTATTCTTTCTGGAGTCATCGCAACAGCATACACAATTTATGGAGAAGAAAAAATCATGAGCAATTTAATAAATTTTGCACCTGCTTTTGGGTTGCTTGCTATTGCTTTTGTAGGAATTTCAACAGCCAATATTTTATGGTTTAAAAAACACATTATATCTCCTCTTTCAGCAATTGAAAATGCAATAGAAAATCTAAGAAGAGAAAATTATGAGAAAAAAATTAGATTAAAAACTGCAGATGAGTTTCAAAAAATTGCAGATGCAATTAATCTCTTAACAGATAAACTTAATACATTTGTTCAGATCGAAGAAGAAAAGAAAGAAATGCAGAATAATTTAATAAAATTTTTACAGCTTATGACATCTGTATCAGAAGGAGATCTCACACTGAAGGCAGAGGCTACTCCTGATGTTTTCGGTTCTCTGGCAGATGCCTTCAATCTTATGAGTTACAAAATAGGCGAGGTTATAATAGAAAGTAAAAAATCAGCTGATGAATTAGGGCAGAAAAGCCAGATTCTAAGTGAAATAATTCAGAAATTGCAGAACAGTATGGAAATCCATAAGGAGGAAGTTGAAAAAATCTCCTATTTTGTAGAAAAAACTTCAGATATTACCACACAAACAGATGAAAAAATCAGAACAGCAATGGATATCTCAAATGAGTCTATGAGTACAGTCTTAAAAGGCTCAGAAACTGTTACTGAAACTGCTAAAATCATGCAATTAATTAAAACCATTGCCCAAAATATAAACAGTAAAATGAAAACTCTTTCCGAAAAACTGACAGAAATAGAAACAATATCAACAATAATAAATGAGATAGCAAATAGATTAGACCTTCTTGCACTGAATGCTTCAATTGAAGCAGCAAGAGCTGGAGAAGAAGGCAGAGGTTTTACTGTCATTGCTGATGAAATAAAAGCCCTCTCTGAAAAAGCAACCAGATCATCAAAACATATTGAAAATATTATAAGATTACTTCATGAAGAAGCAAAAGCTATTACTGGAGGACTTGAAGAAGAAGCCAGTTATCTCGGGACAGTAACAGATTCAGTATCTCAAGTAGTTTCAGTATTTGATAATCTTGACTCAACTATAATAAAAACTGAGCAGATTATAAAAGAAATCAATGAAACTTTACAGAAACAGAAAGAATTGGTTGATGAGAACTCTGCTTTTGCTCAAAGACTAAAAGAACCAATAGATGAAATCTCAACAATGGTAAATAAAATAATGGATGTTTCAAGTTTACTTTCAGATACTTCAAAAAAACTTATGGAAGTAACAGAAGGTTTTAAGATTTAACATCAACTACTAAGGCAAGGGCTACTGTATGGGTTTTTTCGTGAGAAATACTGAGAAAAATTTTTTTATTATATATTTTCCCGATCTTTACAACAGGTGAGCCATCAGAACTGTTTATTATTTCAATATCTTTAAGATTCAATCCATCAGGTTTTTTCAGAGCTTTAATAATTGCCTCTTTGGCTGCAAATCGTGCAGCAAGGTGTGGAAATGGATTTGAATGGTTGAAACTGTAATTTATTTCCTTTTCAGTAAATAACCTTTCTAAAAATTTTCTGCCGAATTTTTCATACATTTTTTTTATTCTCTCAATTGCTACAATGTCTACACCAATACCTTCAATCATTAATTCCCTTATGATATTACCCAGCTTTTTGGAATAAATATCTTTTCAAATGTGTAAAGTGCGTATCTGTCTGTCATTCCTGCTATAAAATCGCATATTCTTCTGTGAAGTTCTGCTTCTGAAAGCCCCTCTGCACCTATTAAATGAGGATTTTCAAGATAATAATTATAAAGGATTTCAAGCATCAGCCTCGCCTTTTCAAATTCTTTTATAATTGCTTCATTGTAGTAAACCCTTTCAAAAAGAAAATCTCTGAAATTGTAAAGCATTTCTTCAATTTCAGAAGACATGGAAATTTTTTCATAATCACCTTTAATTGTACTGAAAATCACATCCCTTACCATTCTATCTATTCTTTTTGAGTGTCTATTACCAAAAACTTTTAAAAACTCTTTGGGAATTTCCCTTTCTTTAATTATCCCCGCCCTCAATGCATCATCAAGATCATGATTTAAATATGCAATGATATCTGCAATCCTTACAATCTGCCCCTCTAATGTTGCTGGTTCATCACTCAGAATCTTTCCTCTTCCTTTGGAATGCATGAGTATGCCATCCCTTACCTCAAAGGTAAGATTCAATCCCTTACCATTCTTTTCAAGAACATCAACAACTCTTAAACTCTGCTCATTATGCTCAAACCCGCCTGGATGAAGCTCTCTTAAAATTGCCTCACCTGCATGACCGAAAGGAGTGTGTCCAAGATCATGCCCGAGTGCTATTGCTTCTGTTAAATCTTCATTGAGCCTTAGTGCTCTTGCAATTGTTCTTCCTATCTGTGATACCTCAAGCACATGAGTAAGCCTGGTTCTGTAATGATCTCCCTGTGGAGAAAAGAAAACCTGAGTTTTATGCTTGAGCCTCCTGAATGCTTTACTGTGAATTATTCTATCTCTGTCTCTCTGAAAAGGGGTTCTTATATCATCCTCTGCTTCTGGTCTTAGTCTTCCTTTTGTTTGAGAGCTTAAAGAAGCTTTTGGATGAAGAATCTTTTCTTCTATTTCCTGATATTCCACCCTCAGGTTCATAATACTTGCTTTACTGAATTTATAAGCATTGGAATCTCTTTTTCCTGAATGGTTCTCGGATCAAAAATAACCATGTCTTCCTTTATTCTCACAATTACAGGCGGCTCGGTTTCTCTCAATTTTCTTGCAAACTCCTGAGAAGATACCTTTGGTTTAACTGCTACAACATATGTTTTGACACCGAATTCAGGAAGCGAACCCCCACCTGGCATAGATATATCTTCCTGCAGAAGGGCATCAATTCCATGTTTTCTAAATAATCTTATAATTCTCAATGCCTTTTTTTTAATTGTTTCTATATCCTCAAGAATCATCCTGAGTGTGGGAATTCTCTTTATTGCTTCTCTTTCATCTATATATAGTCTCAATGTTGCCTCAACAGCTGCCAATGTTATTTTATCAACTCTCAATGCACGCATAAGTGGATTTTTAGATATTTTTTCAACAAGTTCAGATTTCCCCAGAATAAAACCTGCCTGAGCTGAGCCAAGAAGTTTATCTCCGCTAAATGTAACAATATCCGCTCCCTGAAACAGAATTTCCTGAACTGATGGCTCTGTATAAAAACCATATTTTTTTAGATCAATGAAACAGCCACTTCCAAGATCAACCATAACAGGAATTCCTTTTTTTCTACCAAGATGAACAAGTTCCTCAACAGAAACTTCATCTGTAAAACCTATCATTCTAAAATTTGATTTATGCACCTTAAGTAAAAGGGCTGTATTTTCATTTATTGCATTTTCATAATCAATCAAACGAGTTTTATTTGTTGTCCCTACCTCACGGAGAATTGCTCCAGAGGAAGCCATAACATCAGGAATTCTGAAAGAACCGCCAATTTCTACAAGTTCTCCTCTGGAAACAATCACTTCTTTGTCTCTTGCAAGTGTGTTTAAACAAAGAAAAACAGCACCTGCATTATTGTTTACCACAGTAGCAGATTCAGCATTTGTAATTCTTTTTATTGCATTAATGAGATGTATATGCCTTTTCCCTCTCTGACCCTTTTCAAGGTCATACTCAAGATTGCTGTAAGAGGAGCAAACATCTATAATATGATTTATTGCTTCCTCGGGAAGAACTGACCTGCCAAGATTTGTATGAATAACAACTCCTGTAGCATTTATCACAGGTCTAAGAGAATACTTTTCATGTGTATTAATAATTTTTTTTACTTCCTCAAACAATTTATCTTCATCTGGAAGACTTTTTAGACCTTCTTTAATTTTTCTCCTTAAATCTTCAAGAACCTTTCTGACAGCCTCACGAACAATAACATAGGAGTAATTTTTTAAAAGTGGCTCTATTTTTTCATTCTTCAAAATTTTATCAACAGAGGGTATATTTCTTAAAAGATTCTCAGAAAACATTTTGCATCACCGGATTTAATCCATTACAGCGCCCTTATCTGCAGAAGTTACATTCCGTGCATATCTATTTAAATATCCTTTTATTTTTTGTCTCGGTGGTTTCCAGTTTTTAAGTCTTCTTTTAATTTCTCTTTCAGGAATTAAAATTTCAAGTTTTCTTTTTGGAATATCAATCAAAATCTTATCACCATCCTTAACAGCTGCAATCGGTCCTCCTTTTGCAGCCTCAGGAGACACATGTCCTACACACGGTCCACGGGTTCCTCCTGAAAACCTTCCATCAGTAATAAGTGCTACTGATTCATTCAATCCCATTCCTGTAATTGCTGATGTCGGAGAAAGCATCTCTCTCATTCCGGGTCCTCCTGAAGGTCCTTCATATCTTATAACTATTACATCTCCTTGTTTTATCCTTCCATCAAGAATTGCTTTCATGGCAGACTCTTCTGAGTCAAAGCAACGGGCAACTCCCTCAAACTTGAGCATCTTAGGAGAAACAGCTGTTTGTTTCACAACAGCTCCATCAGGAGCAAGGCTTCCTTTAAGTATAGCAATGCCTCCCTCTTTATGATATGCTTTCTTAAGTGGACGAATTACATTTTCATTATAAATTTTTGCATTTTCTGCAATCTGTTTTATGTCAACTCCGGAAACCGTCAAATTTGAATAAAGCTTATCCTTAAGTCTCTTAAGAACAGCAGGAATTCCTCCTGCTCTGTAAAGGTCTTCCATGTAATACTCACCGGATGGAATTATATTTACAATATGTGGAGTTTTTCTGCTTATTTCATCAAAAATTTCAAGTGGAAGCTCAACTCCTGCTTCACGGGCAACTGCTTTAATATGTAATACTGTATTTGTTGAGCCTCCAAGTGCCATATCTATCATGATTGCATTGTAAAATGCTTCCTTTGTCAGAATCTTTCTTGCATTTATCTTTTGTTTGATTAATTCAACTATTTTTGTTCCTGTTTCAAAGGCAAGCCTTCTTTTTTCAGACATAACAGCAGGAGTGGCAGCCACACCCGGAAGACTCATACCAAGAGCCTCAGTTACACATGCCATTGTATTTGCAGTATACATTCCCTGACATGAACCAGCTGTTGGACATGCACACATCTCAAGAGCTTCAAGCTCTTTTTTACCAAGCAATCCCTTCTTGAATCTGCCCACAGCCTCAAAAGTATCTGTGGTAAGATTTCTTCTCTGTCCCTTATAATATCCTCCAAGCATTGGTCCTGCTGTAAGCAGGATTGCTGGTATATCAAGTCTTGCAGCAGCCATAAGCATACCAGGAGTAATTTTATCACAGTTTGTCAGTAAGACTATGCCATCAAACTGATGAGCCTCAACTATGCATTCAATTAAATCTGCAATTAACTCTCTTGATGGAAGAGAATACTTCATTCCCCTGTGTCCCATTGCTATTCCATCGCATATACCCGGTATTCCGAAAAAGAAGGGATAACCACCGGCTGTATGGATTCCCTTTTCAATAAATCTCTCAAGCTCCTTCATTGAAATATGGCCAGGTATTATGTCAGTGAAACTTGTTGCAACACCAATGAATGGCTTGTTTATCTGGGTTTTTGGAAATCCTGTTGCATAAAGAAGTGCTCTATGAGGAGTTCTCTCAAGACCTTTTTTTATTGTATCACTTCTCATTGAGCTGTCTCCTGAGAAAGCTTTAATCTATACTGTCTTATCATCTCAGCCATTTTATCCTTTTTGTAAAGCTTTTCCTTCTGCATTCTCTTTTTTTCAAATTCTTCTTCAGGAGTTAAATAAGGTTTTCTGTTAATTTCATCAAGAAGTCTGTCAAGATGTCTGTGTTCTTCATAAAGCTTTCTGAAGTCTTCATTTTCTTTTTTAAGAATTTCAATAATCTCTTCTTCTCTCATTGGATACCTCCTGAAATATTTTTTAAATTTTACAACAAAATAAAAAAAATAACAAAAATTTTTTAAAATAACAGAAAAGGGGCAGAATGGACAGCAAGATAGTTAAAGCTTTAAAAATGAAGTTAAATCCTGTTGCAATAATATGGTCTGATAAAAAACCAGAAAAAGCTTTACAGTTTAAGGAAGGAAAATGGGGATGCGTGATGTGGATGTTTGTTAATGCATCAAGAGGGAAGGTGGCAGTATTTGACAAAAATACGCATGGTTGCTGGGGTGGTGGAGTTGGACTTGGTTTTGGAAATAAATATTTGGATTTTCCTGGAGGGTTAGAATGTTTTTATTATTTTCTTTCAATCGGGAACAAGGAATGGCAGACAGGTAAAAATATTGCTGAACAAATTAAACCTTATATAACCAAAGAATTCTATGAAGACTTTCTTGAAGGAGAAAGATACCTGAAAGAACCTGAAAATGTTAAAAAATTTGTTGAACAGCTACCGATAATGGAAATTCCTGCAAAGTATGTGATTTTTAAGCCTTTAAAAAATGTTAATCCTGATGAAGAGCCTGTGGTTGTTGTGTTTCCTGTTACTCCACATCAGCTTTCAGCAATGGTTGTTCTTGCTAATTACGAAAGAAAAAATTTTGAAAATGTTATAATTCCATGGGGTGCTGGTTGTCAGACAATAGGAATATATGCATACAGAGAGGCAGTATCAGAGAAGCAAAGGGCAGTAATTGGTCTTATAGACATTTCTGCAAGAAAATATGTGAGAAAACAGCTTGGAGACTATCTTTTTACCTTTACAGTTCCTTTCAAGATGTTTCTTGAAATGGAAAAAAATGTAGAGGGAAGTTTTCTTGAAAGATATGTATGGCTATCTCTGATTAAAGAAAATTTTTAAAATTAGTTTAAAAAAGTTATAATTTAAATAAAAAACGGAGGGATAAACATGCTTTCCAAAATACCTTTTTCAATGGAAAAACTGACAGATGAAGACATTGAAAAACAGATTCTAAGAATCGGACTTATAGCTGAGCTTGATGCAATCAATCTTTATGAGCAACTTGCCTCACTAACAAAGGATGAAAAAACCAAAGCAATTTTTCTTGATATTGCAAAAGAAGAAAAAACACATGTTGGAGAGTTTCTTGCCCTGCTTCTCATGAAAGATGAAGAACAGGAAGATGAGCTTGAAGAAGGTAAAGAAGAAGTTGAGGAACTGTTAGAGGAGGAAGAAGAGGAAGAGTAATTAAAAGGGTTTGATAATTAAAAGGGCATAGATTAAATAAAAAGAACCCGAAAAAATTAAAGTAAAGGGAGAAATCCTCTTTCTGAAGTGGATTTCTCCTAATATTATCAAGCCTGATAGAAGTGCAAGACAGGCACTTAGAAATGCGTAGCCTGTAATGTTCCATTCTGTAAATATGATTCCTATAGAAACAGGAAAGGTTGACTGAAAAACCATAGCACCAGTTACATTTCCCATTGCAAGAGTATCTCTTCCTTTAAATGTCCAGGTAATAGAGTTAAACTTTTCTGGCAACTCAGTTGCTATAGGAGCAATTAAAAGTGCAAAAAGAAGAGGATCAAATCCGAGCTTAAATGAAACCTTCCAAAGTGCCTCAACAAATCCATGAGCACCCTTAATCATTATTAAAAGAGCTAATAAAACCTGAAATAATGAAAAAAAAATTTTTAATTTTTTTACTGGAAGAATTTTACCAAATAATTTTTCAAAATAGAGTCTTTCTTCATGAAGAATTTCATCACTTTCGCTTCTGAAGGTTTGATAAAGGTAAAAAATATACCCGAACAGAAGCATAACTGCAACAATTATATGCCATTTTATAATTAAAGGTAAAAATATTCCACTTGAATACATTAAAAGAAAAAAAATTAAATCTTTTTTTATGGTTAGTATTTCCGCTTCAAAAACAAAGGCTCGTCTTTTTACAACATAACCTGAAACCACTGTTAAACCTATCATTAAAAATGCCATTGTTGAAAGCATAAAAGGAGCACCAAGTATTGCTCCAACTCCTATGGAATGTCCAGCCTCACTTTTATGGGAAAAAATAGCAACAAGTGGAATAATTGTTTCAGGAAGAGCTGTTCCAATAGCTGCAAGCACGCTTCCTACAATTGCCTGAGTCAGAGAAAGTTTCTTTCCAAAAACTTCAAGACCATTTGTAAATACTTCTGCACACAGAAGGATCAAAAAAAGATTTAAAAGGAGTAGAAAAATCTCTGTTGCCATATATCCAAAATTGTAATATTATATAATAATTGTATATTTTTTGCAGGAGGAATTATGAAAAGCACAGAAGATAAAATTGAATTATCTCAGAATGCCAGAGAAGTTTTAAAAAGGAGATATTTGAAAAAAGATGAAGAGGGGAAAATTATTGAAACACCTGAAGAGTTATTCAGAAGGGTTGCAGTAGCTATTGCTGAGGTTGATGCTTTTTATGGAAAATCAGAGACAGAGGTTACCAAAACTAAAGAAATATTTTATGAACTGATTGCAACTCTTAAATTCTTACCAAATTCCCCGACACTCATGAATGCTGGAACACCTCTTGGACAGCTCAGTGCCTGTTTTGTTCTCCCGGTTGAAGATTCCATGGAAGGAATTTTTGATGCTGTAAAGTATGCAGCAATTATACATAAATCTGGTGGAGGAACAGGTTTCAGTTTTTCCCGTTTGAGACCAAAAGGAGATGTTGTTGGGACAACCCGAGGCATAAGTTCTGGTCCTGTATCTTTTATGAGTGTATTTGATTCAGCAACAGAAGCAGTAAAACAGGGTGGTAGGAGACGTGGTGCAAATATGGGGTTACTGAGAGTTGACCATCCTGATATCATTGAATTTATTACATGTAAGGATGATCTCACAAGATTTACAAACTTCAATATCTCTGTTGGACTTACAGAAGAATTTATGAAAGCTGTAATAAATGATGAAGAATACGACCTCATAAATCCTCGCACAGCAAAAGCAGTAAAACGCCTTAAAGCAAGAGAAGTTTTTGATCTTATAGTGCAACAGGCATGGAAAAATGGCGAACCAGGAATTGTATTTCTTGATAGAATAAATGCTCAGAATCCTTTACCTGCCCTCGGTGAAATTGAAGCAACAAACCCCTGCGGAGAGCAACCACTTCTTCCTTATGAGTCATGCAATCTTGGCTCAATAAATCTTGCAAAGATGGTAAAAGGCGGTTCAGTAGACTGGGAAACCCTCAAAGATACTGTATGGAAAGCAGTTCATTTTCTTGACAATGTAATTGATGCAAATAAATATCCACTTCCTGTTATTGAAAAAATGACAAAAGCAAACAGAAAAATCGGTCTTGGAGTAATGGGCTGGGCAGATATGCTTCTTCAGTTAAAAATTCCATATAATTCAAAGGAGGCTCTTCAGTTAGCAGAAGAACTGGCAAAATTCATACTGGTAGAAGGAAGGGCTGCTTCTCGAGAACTTGCAAAAGAAAGAGGGACATTCCCAAACTATCCAAAAAGCATATATTACGATAAAATGCCTCTCAGAAATGCAACCATAACCACTATAGCACCGACAGGAACACTTAGTATAATTGCAGGATGCTCTTCAGGAATAGAGCCACTCTTTGCAGTGTGTTTCACAAGAAATGTAATGGACGGGACAAGACTTGTGGAGTTCAATCCTTATTTCAAAAAAGAAATTGAAAAATTTGGGCTCAGCTCAGATGCACTCGCTAACAAAATAGCAGAAACTGGCTCAATTCAGGGAATAAAAGAAATCCCTGAAGACATAAAGAAAATATTTTTAACCGCTCATGATATATCTCCATCTGAGCATGTCAGAATGCAGGCTACCTTTCAGCAGTATGTTGACAATGCTGTCAGCAAAACAGTAAATCTGCCAAATTATGCTCGAGAAGAAGATGTTAGAGAGGTCTATCTTCTTGCATATCGCCTCGGATGCAAAGGAGTTACAGTTTACAGGGATGGCTCAAGACAGGGACAGGTTATTCAGAAAGGAAAAACCGAGACCCTGCAAATAAACCTTAAACCAAGAAAAAGACCAGAGGTACTGCATGGAGTAACACGTTTAATGAAAACAGGATGTGGAAATCTTTATGTGACAATCAATAAAGATGAAGGCAACAATCCATTTGAGGTGTTTACTAATATAGGAAAAGCAGGAGGATGTGCTGCATCACAGGCAGAAGCAATAGGAAGACTTATATCACTTGCCTTAAGAAGTGGAATTGAACCAAAAGAGATAGTAACACAGCTTAAAGGAATCTCATGCCATGCTCCTGTATGGTCTAGAAATGGAAAAATAACAAGCTGTTCAGATGCAATTGCAAAAGCAATAGAAGCTGAGCTTAAAAACACCACAGATAGTAAAATTGAATCCGAAGACAAAAAAGACTACTCTGAAACTGCCCATTATGGAGCATGTCCTGAATGTGGAAGCAGTCTCTCCTATGAAGAAGGCTGCATTATATGCCACAGCTGTGGCTTTACAAAGTGCGGCTAAGCTAAAATAAAATTATGAAAACAAAAAGAGAATTGATAATTGTTGGAGACAGGGTTCTTATTGAAGTTGATGAAAAAGCAGACAAAACATCTGCTGGTCTTTTTTTGCCACCAACGGTTAAAGAAAAAGATAAGGTTCTTGGTGGAAGAATAATTAAAGTTGGGCCAGGTTACCCTGTAAATGATCCTTCTGCAGTGCTTGAAGAACCATGGAAGCAATCAAATGCAGAATATATAAAATATATTCCACTTCAAGCTCGTGAAGGAGATTATGCATTATTTCTTAAAGATGCAAGCATTGAGGTAGAGTTTGAAGAAAAAAAATATCTTATAGTCCCTCATTCAGCAATACTCGCATTAATAAGAACAACTATTATTGAGGATGAGTATGATAGAGGATTTTAAAACTACAGACACATGGCGAGTGTTCAGAATTCAATCAGAACTTGTTGAGGGATTTGAAACCCTTCATGGAATTGGTCCTGCAGTATCAATATTTGGAAGCTCAAGATTAACAGAAGAAAGTTTTTATTATCAGGAAGCATTTAAAGTTGCAAAGGTTTTGAGTCAGGCAGGATTTTCTATTATTACAGGTGGCGGGCCAGGGATAATGGAAGCTGCGAACAAAGGTGCAAAACTTGGCAGAGGAAAGTCAATAGGATTAAATATTGAAATACCTCATGAACAGCATCCAAACAAATATCTTGATATCTCATTAAATTTCAGATATTTCTTTGTAAGAAAGCTAATGTTTATAAAATACTCAATTGGATTTGTAATTTTCCCGGGAGGATTTGGAACTTTTGATGAGCTTTTTGAGGCCCTTACACTTGTCCAAACTGGCAAAATCAAATCATTTCCTGTAGTTCTTTATGGTTCTGAATACTGGAAAGGTCTTATTGATTGGTTTAAAACTTCTCCACATGCTATAGGTGCCATAAGTCTTGATGATTTAAAATATTTTGAATTAATTGACAATCCTGAAGCAGTTTGTGGTTATCTTAGAAATTATCTGACCAGATTAAGAGTTCCTTTGCCTGAGTTTCATTATGAGTAATGTCTAAAAAAACTTAAAAGACTGTGACCTGGTCCTTCTTACAGAACCAAGCAACTGATTCAGTGGATTTATAAAAAATATGCAATCTCAATACAGGAAATTACTGAATGGTCAAAATCTCTCAGAGAAACCTTTTCTGAGGAATACTATATTGGAAACATAAAACTCATTGAAAGAAAAATAAGCAACGACGGAACAGAAAAATTTCTTTGGGAACTTGAAGATGGTGAAAAAATAGAAAGTGTTCTTATACCTGACAAAAACAGATTAACTCTATGTATTTCAAGCCAGGTTGGCTGATCACTTAAATGTAAATTCTGCCTCACAGGGAAAATTGGTTTTAAGAGACCAGTTCATTCAAACAAGCAGGTTAATAGCAAAGGAAAATAAAAAAATCACCAATGTTGTTTTCATGGTCATGGGAGACCTTTACTAAATTTTGAAAATGTTGTTGATGCACTCTGGAAATTTAAAACTCTACTTGAGTTTTCACCCCGAAGAATTACTCTGTCAACTGCTGGAATTATTCCTGCATTAAAAAACTCCCACATAAGAGTCCTCCTGTAAAGCTCGCCATTTCTTTAAATGTTATTAGAAAAAGTAAAGGCTGTGATATACTCGCAGCATGTGGACAACTCAGAGCTTTATACTGATTGTTTTTTTAGCCTCAATGTTTCCTTCATCATAAGTAGAAACTTCATATAATCAAAGGCAAAATTCATAAGCTCTGTTTCATCATTTTTCATTTTTTCTGTCTTTTCTTCAGGGATATCAAAAACCTCAAGAAATCTGCTTTCAAATATAAATCTTCTGAAAGCATCAATATCATAGCATGCCATATAAAAGGCTCTTTGCTTTTTATCATCAAGTGTCTGCCCAGGAAGATTTTTTCTAAAAAAGAGTTCTTTCCATCCTCTGTTCATGTCATCGTAAAGATCAACTCCCTGATCTTTTCTCCATTCAGCCACTGTCCATTCTTTATCCTCCTCAAATCCTTTGCAGTGAGGTTCCCGAACAAAAAAGTAGTGCTCCTCTGTAATACCTTCTGTAAGGTCAAGTTTTTTAAGGGATGCCTGCCCTATGGGATAATATCTGCATGTGGCTGGTCTATCTTCATAAACAGAACATCCTGCTTCATAAAGAAATGGGCATGTTTTTTCTTCATCGTCATTTTTGTTCAAAAAAACAAATGGATATCCACTTTTAGGCTCAACAAAAACATAGGTATATTTCATCAAAAACTCACCTGAAGATATGCCGAATCTGTTTTTAAGTCTCATTATGTCATAAGGAGTAAGCATGATATCAATATTTTTACAGCAGCTTTTGTAACATGATATGCCGGGGTAACAGCGAAACTTAAACTTTGATTCAAGTGTTAGCTCCTCAGGAGCAATTGCATTAATGTTTAACATTATTCCTCCTCTTTGATTATTTTTAAAAAAACCTTTCTTGTTCTTGGACCATCAAATTCACAGAAAAAAATGCTCTGCCACTGACCAAGAATTAGATTCCCACCTTCTATAAACACACTAATAGAAGAACCAACAATCGTTGTTTTAATATGACTGTCTGCATTACCTTCTATATGAAGGTAACCCGCACCATAGGGTGCAATTTTTTTCAAGATATTTATAATATCCTTTCTTACTGAAGGATCCGCTCCTTCATTTATTGTTATACCTGCTGTTGTATGGGGAACATAAAGATAACAAACACCATTTTTAATACCAGAAGCTTTGACAGTATTTTCAACTTCATCTGTAATGTCTATAAATTCTTCTCTTGAAGAACTTTTTACAGTTAATGTTTTCATCATAGACTAATCCTCCTTATTCTTTCCACAGCCTCTTTTATTCTTTCTTTTGATTGTGTCAGTGCAAACCTTATGTAGCCTTCTCCGTGTTCTCCAAAACCAACACCGGGGGTGCATAAAACTTCTGCTTCCTTTAAAAGCTTAGCAACAAAATCTATTGAGTTTGTTCCACGTGGAATTTTTACCCATACATAAAATGTTGCCAGAGGTTTTCTCAAATTTAATCCAGCCAAAAGAAGTCCTTCACAGAGAATATCTCTTCTTTCTCTGTAAGTTTCTCTTATCCTGCTTAAGATGCTGTCATCAGTATCAAGTGCAACAATGCCTGCTTCCTGAATTGCCTGAAATACTCCAGAGTCAAGATTTGTCTTTACTTTTCCAAGACCAGAAAGAATATCCTTATTACCCACAGCATATCCAATTCTCCAGCCTGTCATATTATATGTCTTTGAAAAAGAGTGAAACTCAATCCCTACTTCCTTTGCCCCGTCTACCTGCATAAAACTGATTGGTTTACCTTCATAATAAATCTCTGAATAGGCTGCATCATGGCAAACTATTATGTTGAATTTTTTTGCAAAATCTATAACTTTTTTAAAAAAATCTTCTGTTGCAACTGCAGCTGTAGGATTATTTGGATAGTTTATAAACATAAGCTTTGCTTTTTTACATACATCTTCAGGAATTGAGTCAATATCCGGGAAAAAATTATTTTCTTCCCTTAGAGGCATAAAATATGGAACTCCTCCTGCAAACTTTGTTCCAACAGGATAGACAGGATATCCAGGAGAAGGAACAAGAACAATATCACCAGGGTCAACAAAGGCAAGAGGGATATGACCTATTCCTTCCTTTGAACCTATCAAAGAAAGCACTTCCTTTTCTGGGTCAAGCTCAATATTGAATCTTCTTTTATACCATCTTGAAACAGCCTGCCTGTATAAAAGCATTCCTTCATAACTTGGATACCTGTGATGTTCTGGATTTTCAACAGCCTTTTTCATTGCATCCACGATATGTTTGGGTGTTGGAATATCCGGGTCTCCTATGCTTAAATCAATTAAATCAGTACCTTTTGAAATTGACTCTCTTTTCATCTGGTCAATTGCTGCAAAAAGATAAGGCGGCAGAGTTCTAATTCTCTCGGCATATTGAATCTCCATATCGATCCTCCTGAAATTAGTTTATCTATTCAGTTTACAAAATAGAGAAAAATAATTCAAAAAATTTTTAATGTTCCACGTGGAACATTCAATAATTTAGGAGATATCAAATCCGCAGCAGCTAAAAGACAGGCTTTAATGATTAATGCCTCAAGAATTGATTCATAGGTTTTACCTGAAAGCTCAATTGTTCTACATTCTTCATCGTCACAAACATCACAACATCTGGATTTGCCACTATTAGCATTTAACCACTCTTCAATAGGTTTATCCATTATCCATATCTGGTTTGAAACTAAAGGATTTGTCTTAAAAACATCCATGCTCATTTCTCTTTTATCAAGAACAACCTCAATTCCGATAGGACTGAATACCTCTTTAAGTTTTTTATAAGCTTTTTCAATTTCTTTTTCTGTTTTTCTGCATCTTGGACATGTCTTATTATTATCAAGCAATCTTTGCCATCTGATTATAAGTTTTTTCATAAAGAACCCTCACTTGAAAAATAAAAGATTTTAAAAAATTTGCGTATATGTTAATATTTTAAAAAATATATTAGAAAAATGTCTGAATTAAGATTAAATTCCATAACTAATGACTGGGTCGTAATGGTAGGGAGAGAGAAGTCTCCTCAGGATTATGTCATAAAGGAAAAAAGAAAATTACCAGAATTTATTGAAAGTTGTCCATTCTGCCCTGGAAATGAAATACATACGCCCTCGGAAGTTTACAGAATAAGAGATGAAAATGGCTGGAGAATAAGAGTTGTGCCCAATAAGTATGCTGTTTTATCTCCTGATATTGAAAAAATGAGAAAAGAAGAAGGACTAAAAAAGTCTATTACAGGAGTAGGAATACATGAAGTAATAATAGAATCTCCTCTTCATAACCTGACAACAGCAATCATGTCTGTAAGTCAGATAAAAGATGTTCTTCAAACATATAAGGAAAGATTTCTTGCCCTTTATAATGACAGAAGAATAGAGCATGTAATAATTTTCAAAAATCAGGGGCTGTCTTCAGGAACAACAATACAACATCCTCATTCTCAGATAGTGGGACTTCCGATTGTTCCTCTTCAAATTAGAGAAAGAGCAGCAAAAGCAATGAATTTTTTTGATAACACTGGAGATTGTATCTTTTGCAAAACATTAAATGAAGAACTGTCATCGTGTATAAGAATAATCTGCAATACAGAACATTTTGTTTCTTTTATTCCATATGCTTCTCTTTCTCCATTTCACATATGGATATTTCCCAAAAGGCATTCAGGTTCATTTTCTACGATAAAAGAAGATGAAATCTGGGATCTCGCATTCAATTTAAAGTCTACAATGGCTAAACTTTATTATGGACTTGAAAATCCTGATTTTAATTATGTATTAAGGTCAGGTAAACCTGCAGAGGCTGAATTAGAATATTTACACTGGTATATCAGTATAGTGCCAAGAGTTGCTCAGGCTTCGGGTTTTGAGCTTGGTTCTGGCATGTATATAAATCCTCTTTTACCAGAAGTGGCATCAGAATTTTTAAGAAATGTCAAAACAGGAGGGGAACATGCATTTTGATCCAATGATATTTTTCTGGTTTTTTCTTATGATAATTGCCTTACAACCCATTATTCGGCAGAAACTGCTTGAAAATGCAAGAATGAAACTTCTTGCAGAGATTGAAAAACAGCGCAGAAGCCGTGTAATACTTCTTGTTCACAGACAGGAAACAATGAGCTTCCTTGGTTTTCCGATTATGAGATATATTGATATTCATGATTCAGAAGAAGTTCTGAGAGCAATTCATATGACTGATGATGAAACTCCCATTGATCTTGTAATTCACACTCCAGGTGGACTTGCAATAGCCTCCACCCAAATAGCAAGAGCGCTTTCAAAACATAAAGGAAGGGTCACTGTATTTGTTCCCCATTATGCAATGTCTGGTGGAACATTAATAGCTCTTTCAGCAGATGAAATCGTAATGAGCGAACACGCTGTGCTCGGTCCTCTTGATCCACAGCTTGGACAGTTTCCCGCAGTTTCTGTATTAAGTGTGATACAGAAAAAATCAATTGATGAAATTGATGATTCCACATTAATTCTTGCTGATCAGGCTGAAAAAGCCATAAGACAGATGAAAGATACAATTGTGGAAATACTTTCCCGAAAACATCCTCATGACAAAGCTCGTGAAATCGCTGAAAAGCTCGTATCAGGCAGATGGACACATGATTATCCAATAAGTTCTGAAGAAGCAAAAGAACTCGGACTCACAGTAAGCACTAATATACCTAAAGAGGTTATGCTTCTTATGAATCTCTATCCTCAGCCTGTGAAACAATCTGTAGAATATATTCCTGTAAAAAGAACAGGAAAGGTATAAACCTATCTTTTCCAGAATGCAGGAGTAAAAAGTATAAGGACTGTATAATACTTTCATGGAGGTTTTCAATAACCCTGGATGCTCAATTCTGCATAGAAGCCCTCTTATGGGAAAGCCGAAGATATTCAATTCTGATCAGGGCTCTCAATACACAAGTGATGATTTTACCTCCATCCTTCTCTTTCAAGGTATACTCATAAGTATGGATGGAAGAGGGAGGGTATTTGATAACATCTTCATAGAGAGGCTATGGAGAACCCTAAAACATGAGGAGGTTTATCTTAAAGACTATGCTGACGTGTGGGATGCTGAGTATAACATCGGTAAATACTTTGAATTCTACAATACTGAGAGATATTACCGTGCCTTAGGCTATAAAACACCTCAGGAGGTATACTTTAAGGAAAAGCAGCTTCTTTAATTACACAAATTATGTTATAATTGTTAAATTTTTAATAACTTTTGGAGGTATAATAATGAAAATTTACTATGACCATGATGTAAGTACAGAAGTTCTGAAGGGCAAAAAAATAGCCATAATAGGATATGGAAGTCAGGGGCATGCCCATGCAAATAATCTTAAAGATAGTGGATTTGATGTAATTGTTGGAATAAGAAAAGGTAAAAGCTGGCAGAAAGCTGAAAATGCAGGACTTACAGTTATGAGGGTTGCAGAAGCTTCGAAAGTAGCAGATATAATCATGATTCTCACTCCTGACGAAATTCAGGCAGAACTATATAAAAATGAGATAGAGCAAAATATAAAAAAAGGAGCATTTCTTGCTTTTGCGCATGGTTTTAATATTCATTTCGGGCAGATTGTTCCTTCAGCTGATATAAATGTTTTCATGGTTGCACCCAAAGGTCCAGGTCATCTTGTAAGAAGTGAATATTTAAAAGGAAGTGGAGTTCCGTGTCTTGTTGCAATTCATCAGGATCCATCAGGAATAACAAAGGATGTAGCCCTTGCGTATGCAGTGGGGATAGGCGGTGGAAGAGCTGGAATAATTGAAACAACATTTAAAGATGAAACAGAGACAGACCTTTTTGGTGAGCAGGTTGTTCTCTGCGGAGGCTTGACAGCTCTTATCACATCTGCATATGAAGTTCTTGTTGAGGCGGGATATCCTCCAGAGCTTGCATATTTTGAGTGCCTTCATGAGGTAAAACTCATTGCAGACTTAATCTATGAAGGTGGGATATCAACAATGCGTTATTCAGTCAGCAATACTGCCCAGTATGGTGATTTAACAAGAGGTCCAAGGGTAATTAATGATGATGTTAAAGCTGAAATGAGAAAAATTCTTCAGGAAATTCAGAATGGAACATTTGCTAAAGAATGGATTCTTGAATGTAGAGTTGGCAAACCTGTTTTTAATGCGCTTACAAAAAAAGGAGAAGAGCATCCAATTGAAAAGGTTGGTGAAAAACTTAGAGCAATGATGCCCTGGCTTAAGACCTCAAAACTCGTTGATAAATCAAAAGCATGATCAGAAAGGAGGTAGTCCCTTATCTTGCTGGTAGTCTTATTTTCAGTTTATTTTTTCACTTAATAAAGCTTGAAATTTTGGCAATTGTTTGTATTGTTATGTGTTTGTTTTTTCTTTATTTTTTCAGGGATCCTGAAAGAATCCCAGTAGATGAGCCAGACTCTGTTGTCTCGCCTGCAGATGGGAAGGTTATATTGATAAAGAGGGATGGTAGTGGTTTATGTCCTGATGGTTATACAGAGCTAAGTATATTTATGTCACCACTGGATGTCCATGTAAATAGGGTTCCATTTGATGGGATTGTTAAAAAAATAATTTATACACCAGGGAAATTTTTTTCAGCTTTTAAGGAAAGGGCTTACAGAGAAAATGAAAATATAAAAATAAATTTTCAAACTCAATATGGAGAAATAATTGTAAGGCAGGTTGCTGGTTCAATTGCAAGAAGAGCTATTTGCTGGGTAAAAGAAGGAGAAAGCCTCCGCAAGGGTGAAAGATTAGGCATGATTAAATTCAGTTCAAGGGTAGATATCTGTCTGCCTTCTGTTTTCAGTATCAGGGTAAAGACAGGTGATAAAGTTAAAGCAGGAAAAACAGTAATTGCTTCTTTAAAATGATTGCTTTAAGAAAAATAAAAAAATTCAGAGACCCTGATAAAAAACCAAGAAAAGGAGTTTATATTCTTCCTAATGCTCTTACACTGTGCGGGATGTTTCTTGGATTCTTTGCTATTATTTCAGCAATAAATGAAAAGTTTGTTTATTCTGCATGGGCAATAATTCTTGCAAATATATTTGATGGACTTGATGGCTGGATAGCAAGACTTACAAGAACAACTACAAGGTTTGGGGTGGAACTTGACTCTCTTTCAGATCTGGTAGCATTTGGTATTGCTCCGTCAATTCTTATGTATAAATGGGCATTATCTGATTTTGAAAGAGCTGGGATTGCTGTTTCTTTTCTCTTTGCTGCATGTGGTGCGCTGAGACTTGCAAGATTTAACATCCAGGCGGGAAGTATAAAATCATTCAAAGGATTACCAATACCAGGAGCTGCAACGATGATAGCAGCAACAGTTGTTTTCTGTCATGAAATAATAAACTTTACTCCACAAAAAAATATATTTTTTTTAATTTTATCAGTTTTCCTTTCTATTATGATGGTCAGCAATCTGAAGTTTCATGCACTCAAAGAAGTTGATTTTAAAGAAAAAAAACCATTCTGGATTCTCCTTTCTTTCATACTATTATTATTTTTCATAGTAATTCATCCATCTATGGCAGTCTTCATACTTGCCAGTATTTACATTTTTTCAGGTATAATTGAAAATACGATAATTTTTATCAAAAAAAGAAGACAAAAACAAGAGGTTCATAATGAGAAGGATAAAAATATTTGATACTACCTTAAGAGATGGAGAGCAATCTCCTGGTGCATCAATGAATGTTAATGAAAAAATTCAGGTTGCAAAACAGCTTAAAAAACTCGGAGTTGACATCATAGAAGCAGGATTTCCAATTGCTTCACCAGGTGATTTTGAGGCAGTAAAAAGGATTGCTCAAGAAATAAAAGGAGTTGCTATTGCAGGACTTTGCAGGGCTCGTGAGGAAGACATAGAGAGAGCTGCTGAGGCGCTGAAATCTGCAGAGCAGAAAAGAATTCATACATTTATTGCCACATCTGATATACATCTTAAATATAAGTTGCGTATGGACAGACAGCAGGTGATAGATGCTGCTGTCAGGGCTGTTAAAAAAGCAAGGCAGTATACAGATGATGTTGAGTTTTCAGCTGAAGATGCAACCCGTTCAGACTGGGATTATCTTTGTAGGATAACAGAGGAAGTTATAAAGGCAGGTGCTACAACTGTAAATATACCTGATACAGTGGGATATACAATTCCTCAGGAATATGGAGAACTCATTGAATATCTTATGAATAAAGTTCCAAACATAGACAGGGTAACAATAAGTGTTCACTGTCACAATGATCTGGGACTTGCTGTGGCAAATTCTCTTACAGCAATACTTAAGGGTGCAGGACAGGTTGAATGCACAATAAATGGGATTGGTGAGAGAGCAGGAAATGCGGCACTTGAAGAAATTGTTATGGCACTTAAAGTAAGAAATGACTTTTTTAAGGCTGACACAGGAATTGTAACCCGGGAAATTTATAGGACAAGCAGACTTATAAGTAAAATTACAGGAATGGTTGTTCAGCCAAATAAGGCAATTGTTGGAGCAAATGCCTTTGCACATGAGGCTGGAATCCATCAGGATGGAGTTCTCAAAGAAAGAACCACTTATGAAATAATGAGACCACAGGATATAGGAATCCCGAGTTCAAAGATAGTTCTTGGCAAACACTCAGGAAGACACGCTTTTAAGAAAAGGCTTGAAGAACTTGGATTCAGCCTTACAGAAGAAGAAATAAACCGAGCCTTTGAGAGATTTAAAAGACTCGCAGACCAGAAAAAATATATTTTTAATGAAGACATTGAGGCACTGGTTTCCGATGAGGTTCTGAGAACTGTTGAGATCTATGAACTTGTTGAGCTTGAAGTTTCAAGCGGAACAAAGAAAAAGCCTCAGGCAAGGGTTAAAATGAGAGTAAATGGACAGGAAAAAGAAATAACAAAGCATGGTGATGGACCTGTGGATGCAGTTTATAAAGCCATAACAGAGCTTACAGAAAGTCAGGCAGAACTTAATAAATTTGAAATTAAAGCAATTACAGGTGGAACTGATGCAATTGGAGAGGTAACTGTAATACTTGGAGAAGCAGGGCATACTGTTAGAGGTCATGGTTCGGATACTGACATAATTGTTGCATCAGCAAAAGCATATATAAATGCTTTAAATAAACTTGCCCTGAGGAGAAATCTGAAGGCTTAATACAAACTGATATGCTGATCTTCCACTTGTTCCATTTGAAATACTCCATTCATGTGCCTTTTTAAACAACTCTTCTGAATCAACTTTTAATTCGCTTTTTTCTGCATAATATTTAACTATTTCTATAAACTGCTCCTCTGAAAATCTGTAAAAACCTATTCTTAAACCAAATCTTTCAAGCAATGAAGCCCTCTCCTGTATAGCATCTTCTGGGAAAAGTTCATTTTCATTTGTTATGGCAGGCATTAAATTTCTTCTGTTTGAAGTTGCATAAATTACCGAATTTTCTGGTATTTCTTCAATGCCTCCATCCATGATCAGTTTTAAATCTTTGAACTCTTGCTCATTTTCATTGAATGAGAGGTCATCAATAAAAATAATAAATCTGAATTTCTCATGGTTATAAATAATGTCATAAAGATAAGAAATTGTAATAATCTCATTTTTAAAAATCTGAATCATTCTTAAAGGAGAATCTTTAAAGTATTGAATTAAAGACTTTATTAGCGTTGTCTTACCTGTTCCTCTTTCACCCCAGAGAAGAACATTGTTAACTTTTTTACCTTCAAGAAAAGCTTTTGTATTTGAAATAACTAACTCTTTCTGTCTTTCAATTCCAAAAAGTCCATTTATCTGATGTTTTGGCAATCTGCCTACAGTTTTCAGGTTTTTATTTTTTCCATCCCAAATAAATGCAAGACACTTATTAAACATAAATTTATTATAACATTGCCCCTCAAGCCGTTGCGGGCAATTTTAATTTAAGTTAATTTTTATTTCTGTTTTACTGTTTTTACGAAATCTACCACAAGGATTTCAAGCGCGGCTGCACCGAGGATAGCTGGGATGATATAGACTTGATTATAATTCACACCATTAAACCAGTAACCTAAAACAGGGCTTCCAAGCCATGCACCTATCCATCCAATTATAACTTTTGATACAAAAGACCAGAATCCGGAGATTACATAATACTTCAGCAGAGAATGTATGATAATCGTAACAGCTACTGAGATTGCAAGAAGGATTATAAAGCTTATAAAGTCCATTCCTATCATTTTTTACCTCCTTTCTACCCGCAACGGCTTAACTAATTATATCATTTTTGGTGATAAAAATTATAATATGATATGAAACTCTGGGTAAAAAGTGTACAGGAGGCAAAAAAGATTCAGATGTATTTAAGAAAAAGACTCAAAATTGTTCCACTTTTTTTCTTCCCTAATTACATATGTGGGGTTGATGCAGCCTTTACAAAGTATTTTGTTTTTGCATGTGCATCTTTATTTCAGTTTTCCGATTTGATTCCTGTAGAGGACAGATTAATAAAGATGAAAATAGAGTTTCCATATGTGCCAAATTTTTTAAGTTTTAGAGAAGGTAAAGCCATAATTGAAGCTATAAAATCATTAAAAATAAAACCTGATGTTATTCTTTTTGATGGACAGGGTATAGCTCATCCTCTTTCTTTTGGAATTGCCTCCCATATTGGAGTTTTGCTTGATATTCCATCAATAGGCTGTGCAAAATCAAAACTCATTGGTAAATACAAAGAGCCTGCTAAAAAAAAGAGGAAGCTTCAGTTATTTATATTATTATGGAAAGATTATTGGAGCTGTATTAAGAACTAAGGATAAAGTAAAACCAGTTTTTGTATCTCCAGGTCACCTTATAGACCTTCCTTCATCAATTGAAATTGTTCTTAAATCAACAATTTACAGAATTCCGGAGCCTTTGAGAAGAGCACATCACATGGCAACTGTATCAAGGAATGAATATTTAAAATCATTATCCAAAATACCAGTTTAAAATTCTATCTCCCCAGAACAAACAGATCAGAGCGCCTGATGAAAGAAAAGGACCAAATGGTATTTTTCTGTTGCCTGTTTTTTTTAAAATTATAATCCCAACAATTGAGCCGATCAGGCTTCCAATAAAAATAGTGAGTAAAGCAGATTTCCATCCTAAAAATGCTCCAACCCCTGCATTAAGTTTTGCATCTCCTCCACCCATTCCTCCTTTGCTGATTATTGAAACAAACAAAAGGCTACCGCCTCCGACAGCTATACCAACAAGAGAGTCTTTGAAATCTGCAACCACTCCTGCAGAATTATGAGGAAGTATGGATAAAACTACTCCGAGAAAAATTAGAGGGAGTGAAATCACGTCAGGAATAATCTGAAAATCAAGATCAATAAATGATATAACTATCAATGTTGAAATAAAAATTAAAATAAATGGAAGTATGGGGAGGTCAAAATATAGATAAGCTAACAAATATAGAAATCCATTTAAGGCTTCTATAACTGGATATTTTAAAGATATCTTTTGTCCACAATATGCACACCTGCCTTTCAGTAAAATATAGCTTATTACAGGGATATTATGCCATGGTTTAATTGTTCTGCCACATTTCGGGCAGAATGAAGAAGGCTTTATTATTGAAATCTTTCTCGGGATCCTGTATATACATACATTTAAAAAAGAGCCTACAACAAGACCGAAAACAGTAACTATAAATTCCACTTACTTATATCCTCAAGATCATTCAATCTTTTTCTTTTTTCCTCTAAAACTGTTTCAAGTTCTTTAATTTGTTTGATTAAATTTGAAATCTTTTCACTTCTTGTTAGTTCTCCCGGATTTTCGTAAACCTCTTTACCAATTTCCTTTAAAATTTCATTCTTTTTTTCAGTGAGTTTGCTCAATTCTCCGATTAATCTTAAAACATTTATTTCAACCTTAATTCTTTCAGATAAAACCTGAGCCCAGAATTTAAAAGTTTTAAAACCCTGCAGAAAATTTTTTTTTATTGTTTCAATCATTTTAACCGACCTGATTTAGATGTCTTACTTTAAATTTTACTTCAAGACTTTTTGCTAATATTTCACATTTTTTAATATCTACCTCCGGTATATCTACTACTGTAACCCTGACATCAGGAACATATTTTTTTGCGTCCTTTATAAAATCTATCACAGCATCATAGGCATCTGGATAAACTGGATTACATATTTTATTATAAGTTTCTTTGTCAGGAGCATTAAGACTTATTGAAATTGAATCTATCAGTCTTTCAAGTTCAGGTAAAATTTTTCTTCCATGAATTAGATTTCCCTGACCATTTGTGTTAATTCTCACCTTTCCACCTCTGTCCTTTACCCATTTTGCAACTTCTTTAATTAAATCAAGCCTTAAAAATGGCTCACCATAGCCACAGAAAACAACTTCTTTATAGGATTTCGGATCTCCTATTGCTTCAATTAATTCTTTAGCAGAAGGTTCCCTCTCAAGTCTTAGATTATGCCCCTTTACATAATCTGTATGGAATCTTATACAGAATTTGCAGACATTTGTGCATCTGTTTGTTATATTCAGATAAAGTGTGTCTCTTATTTTATATATGATTTCCCCTTTTTGAAGATTGCCAATATGAAAAAGTCTTTTTACATTTACAGTTGTTATCCTCTCTATATCTTCTTCTGTAACACCCCTTAGTTCTGCCAGAGCCTTAGCTACATATATCAGAAATGCTGGCTCATTTTTTTTGCCACGGAGTGGCTCAGGTGCAAGATACGGGGCATCGGTTTCAATAATTAAATATTCATCAGGAACAAATTTTGCAACTTCCTTAATTTTTTTTGCATTTTTAAATGTAACAACTCCTGAGATTGAGATAAAAAAACCATGGTCAATGGCTTTCTTTGCCTGATTAACATTTCCACTGAAACAATGCATAACACCATTTTTAATCCCTGATTCTTTCAAAATTTTCATTGTATCTTCAAATGCTTCTCTTGAATGAATAATTACAGGAAGTCCAACCTCCCTTGCAAGTTCAAGCTGACGTATAAAGGCTTTCTGCTGGACATCTTTAGGTGGATTCTCATAATGATAATCAAGTCCGATCTCTCCTACGGCAATTACTTTAGGATGCCTGGTTAATTCAAAGATTTTTTTCAATATTTCTTCATTCAAATCTACAGCATCATGGGGATGTATACCAATACCAGCATAAACCATTGGATACTGCTCGGAAATCTTAACAGCCTTTTCAATGCTTTCTTTATCTGAGGAAACTGTAATAAAGGTGTTTACACCTGCGTCATAAGCACGCCTCAGCACGTCTGAAATTTGGTTTTCAAACATCTCAAGGTGACAGTGACTGTCAATCATGCTCCGAATTTCCTCAATCTCAAGGAATTTGCAAGAACAAGACTCATAATTGATGTTGCTGGAATTATGCCAAGTTCGCCTTTAAGACATTCTCTTTCTGTAAAAGCATTTACTGTTCTGCCAAGAACATAGGGAGAATTTATAAGCAATGGAACAGGATGCCAGCTATGAGCTTTAAGCACGCAGGGAGTGCTGTGGTCTCCTGTAATTACCAGAACATCATGCTTTAAAGAAAGAATTTCAGGCAGATACATATCAAATTCTTCAATTTTCTTTACCTTACCTTCAAAGTTTCCATCTTCGCCGAATGAGTCAGTCTTTTTAACATGCAGGAATATAAAATCATAATCTATGTAAATCTTTTTCAATATTTCAATTTCCTCTTTTATATCACCCTCAACAGGTACTGCTTCCATACCAAGTAGTTTTGTAATACCCCTGTACATTGGATAAACTGCTATAGAGCATGCTTTAAGTCCGTATTTTTGCTCAAAAGAAGGTATGTCTGGCATTGCAGAAAAACCTCTTAATAAAATGTAGTTTGCTTTTTCTTCATTTTTTAATACTTCTTGGGCTCTTTCAATGAATTTTTTAGATATTTTTGCAACCTCATCGGCTTCCTCAGTTAAAGGCAAAGGCTCGCTGGGTTCTTTTCCTTCCTTCTGGGGATCTGTATCTGTAACCATGGCTTCCTTTTCTGAGATTTTCTTAGGAAATCTCATTACAAGACAGAATCTATGTTCTTTGCCAGGTTTGAGAATAATTTTTACTCCGTCAATCTCTTTTATTTCTTCAGAAAGCTTCCCTGTGAGCTCAATATTTTTCTCAGTAGGAATTCTTCCAGCTCTCCTGTCTGTAATTATTCCATTTTTTAATGTTGCATAATTACATCTTAAAGCAACATCGGTTTTCTCAAGCTCTATTCCGACTCCCAATGCTTCAAGAACACCTCTTCCAATTTCATATTTAAGGGGATCATATCCAAAAACCCCAAAATGACCAGGTCCGCTTCCGGGGGTTATCCCAAGGGCTACAGGGATATGAAGCCCGCATGCAGAATCCCTTGCAAGAGCATCAAGATTTGGTTTAATCGCTGCTTCAAGCTCTGTTTTTCCATTTACAGGAAGCCCTCCTATTCCGTCAAGTATAACAAAAATTATTTTTGTATTATTTTTCTGAATCAAAGAAGATATATCCATTTAAATTCTCCATGTTTGGCATAATTAATAATAACACATCCTGTAAAAATAAAAATTGATAAATTATAAATTTACAGATAAAATATTTTTATGCCATCTGGAATATTTGAAAATACCTGATATAAAATGATTGCAAGATTTATCAAGGCTCTCTTTAAAAGCTTTAAAGATTTTTACAGAGATGAAGGTGTTTTCTTGAGTGCATCCCTTGCCTTTTTTTCAATCCTTTCAATGATACCTTTAACAATGTTTATTGTTAATGTTTTGCTTAACATGATACAAGAAGAAAGAGTTGTAAAATTTGTGTATGGGAAATTGATAGTTTTTTTTCCTGCGATTGAACTGCAAATGATCAAAGAACTTAAAGATATTCTTGCATCAAAGGAAGTAAGTGCTGTATCTCTGATACTTTATGGTATTTTTTCTTTACAGCTTTTTACAGCCATTGAGTTCTCACTTAATAAAATCTTCAAAACTACAAAAAAAAGACATTTTTTAATGTCTCTTCTGATGGCTATTTTTATTATTTTTTTAATTACCTTTACTGTAGCAGTCTCTTTTATACTTACTTATCTTTTCAGGGTTTTCAGGCACTGGTTATTTTTAGAACTGAGCATATTAGCAGGCTTTTTTCTTAAATATATTCTTCCATTTCTGCTCATGTTTATTATTATCTCCTTGCTTTACAAAATATTACCAAGCAAAAAAATTAATCTTGGTTCAGTTTTAAAAGGAGCGCTGGTTACCACAGGATTAACGGAGGCCGCAAAATATGTTTTTGCTTTTTATGTGTCAAAGATTATCAAGATAAGCACTCTTTATGGCTCTGTATCAACCTTTCTTGCACTTCTTATGTGGCTTTTTTATGCCTGGGCTGTTTTTCTTTATGGTGCTGAATTGATAAAAAATTTTGAAAAGAAATGAAAATTATTTTGACAATAGGTGCCTCAGATCCAACATCAGGTGCTGGGATTCAGATGGATTTAAAGGTTTTTTTTGCACTTGGTGTTTATGGATTAAGTATAATAACCGCAGTTACAGCTCAAAGTACAAAAGAATTTTATTCAATTTATCCATTACCAGACAGAATCATAATAAACCAGTTTGAAACCCTTCTTAGAGATATAAAACCTCACGGAGCAAAAACAGGTGTGCTTTACAGCAGGCAAGCAGTTAAATGTGTTGTTGATTATGTGGAAAAATTTAATATAAAAAATCTTGTAGTTGACCCCGTTATAAGATCAACAACAGGAGGTAAATTAATAGATGATGATGCATTAAAAACTCTTAAAGAAGCTCTTATCCCTGTTTCAAAGGCTGTCACAGCAAATCTGCCCGAGAGTGAAACTCTTACAGGAATAAAAATAAAAAAAATTGATGATATGTATAAATCTGCAGAAAAACTTGTAGAAATGGGAACTAAGATAGCCATTGTTAAGGGTGGACACTTCAATAAAAAATTAAAAGTGCCTGACATTCTTTATGATGGAAATAATTTTTACAGGATTGAAGCTGAAAGAATTTCAGGAGAGTTTCATGGAACAGGCTGTGCTTTTTCATCAGCCTTAGTTTCATTTATGTGTCTTGGATATGAAATTGTGGAAGCACTTAAAGCTTCTAAGGATTTTGTGAAAAAAGCAATTGAAAACTCTTTAAAATTAGGCCATGGTATAAATCTTTTAATGATATCAAAGAGGTGAAACAGTGCAAGAATTAGTACTTAAAACAGACCTTAAAGGAGTGAAGCTTTTAAGAAGAGGTAAGGTTAGAGATATTTATGAGGTGGAAGACTATTTATTGATTGTAGCAACTGATAGAGTTTCTGCTTTTGATGTTATTTTACCCACAGGTATTCCCGGGAAAGGAAGAATTTTGACCCAGATTTCTATTTTCTGGTTTAATCAGGTTAAAGAGATTGTAGAAAATCATATAGTTTCAGTAGATGTAGGTGAATTCCCGCAGCCTCTGCCCGAATACAGAAATGTTCTTGAGGGAAGAAGCATGCTTGTAAAAAAAGCTAATCCCCTGCCTGTAGAATGCATTGTTCGTGGATATTTAAGTGGTTCTGGTTGGATAGATTATCAGAAAACAGGAATGGTTTGCGGAATAAGGCTTCCTGGAGGACTCAGTGAATCAGCAAAGCTACCTGAGCCGATTTTCACACCGAGCACAAAGGCAGAGCACGGACATGATATTAATATCAGTTTTGAAGAGACAATAAAAATTCTTGGAAAAGAGACAGCAGAAAAAATAAGGGAACTTTCTTTAAGTATATATAAGAAAGCTTCAGAAATAGCAGAAAGAAAAGGTATTATAATTGCTGATACAAAGATGGAATTCGGCTTCTGTAATGGAAGCTTGATTCTCATTGACGAGCTTTTAACACCTGATTCCTCAAGATTCTGGTCCAAGAAAATTTATGAGCCCGGAAAACCTCAGGACAGCTATGATAAACAGATTGTGAGGGATTATCTTCTATTTATAAAATGGGATAAAAAACCACCAGCACCAGAGTTGCCAGAAGAAATTGTGAGAAAGACAGTAGAAAGATATGAAGAAATATTCAAGATTCTAACTTCCTGAGAATATTTTTCACTTTTTCAAGGTTTTTTACATCATCTTGAAGTGATTTTCTCGGTGTCTCAAGAATTAAGGGCACTGCGGAGAGTTCTCTAATTTTTAAAAAATTTTCAATTCCTTTGATTCCTATTCTACCCTTACCAATATGTTCATGTCTGTCAATTCCTGAACCAGCAGGAGCTTTTGAATCATTAAGATGAATGAGTTTTATTAAATCAAAGCCTGCAAGTTTTTCAATTTCCTTGATGAAACTTGATATTCCATTATCCTCAGAAATATCATATCCAGCAGCAAATAGATGACATGTATCAATGCAGATACCTCCAAGAATTTTCATATCAATATTTTTAAATGTCTCAATTAAATCAGGGATTCTGGCAGTTATTTTGCTTTTTGATGTGTTTTCTATAAGAATTTTACATTTATTAAGATTTTCTATTTTACTGAAAGCTTCTCTCAGTTTATTAAATATTTCTTTCTTATCCATTGTCTGGTTATCTTTAAGGTGAATCACATAATAATCAGCACCAAGTGCATCAGAAATTGAGACCTCCTTTTTAAGTAAAAATATTGAAGAGTTTGCAGTATCCTGGTTTGAAGATATCAAATTTATCAGGTAAGAAGCATGAACAACAAAAGGGTTAAGCCTGTTTATATTTCTCTGAAATTTGAATTCATCAATAACTTCCATTTTAAATTCAGGGATGTGCCATGATCTCGGGCTGTGAAGAAATATCTGAAATGTATCACACTTAAGATTAACAGCTTCCTGGATTGAATTAAAAATACTTTCTTTTATTGAAGTATGAAAACCTATTGGTCTCACTTTTATTCAAGGCGACGGCCGGATTTGAACCGGCGCTTGGCGGTTTTGCAGACCGCTCCCTTAGCCGCTTGGGTACGTCGCCATAAAAAGCGGGTGGCGGGATTTGAACCCGTGACCCCAACCTTGGCAAGGTTGTGCTCTACCAGCTGAGCTACACCCGCATCAGTTAATTCTTTTTTGGGGATCAAGAGAATCTATAATTTTCTCAAAGATCTCAAATTGAGTTTCAATCTGATTTAATTTTAATTCTAACTCTTTTATTCTTTTATTTGCAAATCCCTCTATTGTTTCAACTTTATTAATAAGATTTTCTTGAATTTCCTGCCATTCTTTAACAAGTTTTTCTAATTTCTTTATCTCTCTCCTTCTTTTCCACTTCTTTAAAAATAGGAACATGTTAAAAATTATCATAAAACTTTTATACATGTCAATTGAGGCAGTCTTTTAAGGTCAAATGCATGAAAGAACTTTCTTTTACGATGATTCTGGTAGCTGAATACATGATTTTCCTTCAAATTTCCCTCCTTCTTCTATGGAGAGTTTAAGAGTATAAATTTCTCCTATTACGCTTCCCTTGTGAGTTATTGTTATGATTTCAGAGGAATTTATGGTTCCATTAACATTTCCACCAATTACGATACCTCTGCATGAAATATTTCCTGTTATTTTTCCTGAGTCTCCAACAGATATCCAGTCTGCCTTTATTATTCCCTCAACAGTACCATCAATTCTTACACTACTGTTTGATGTTATTTCACCTTTAATGTATGTTTCCTGACCTATAACTGTTTCCATTTTCTGTTGTTTTTTGAAAAACATTAAATTTCCTCCTTTAGATAAGATAAAGGATTAACGGGTTTATTATTTTGCCATATTTCATAGTGAAGATGGGCTCCTGTTGTGGAGCCTGTGTTTCCAGATATAGCTATTATGTCTCCCCGCTTTACCTTCTGTCCTGTTTTTACGAGATTCTGTTTATTATGAGCATATATTGTGGTGAATCCATAACCATGTTTAAGCATGACAACATTTCCATTGTTTCCATTATATCCTGAAAATACAACTATTCCATCTGCTGTTGCTTTAATTTCTGTTCCAGGATGCACAGATATATCAATACCTGTATGAATCTCTTCATATCCAAATTTTGGATGCTCTCTTTTACCAAATGGAGAAGTAATTTCACCCCTTACAGGCCAGCCAAGAGGAGTTGACCTGTATATATCCTTTTGCTCAGAAAGAAATTTTTTGATTTCACTGACAGCATTTATGGCTTCTTCCGCATGTTTTTTTAATTCTTCTATATCAATATCTCCTGAAGGATTAAAATTTATTGATTCAAGCATTTCTTTTTTTGATTTCACAGATAGAATTCTTTTGAATTCTTCTTCCGCATGTTTCAGTGAGACAATTGTGGATCTGAGTTCATGGAATTTATTCATTATATATGAAAAGTTTTGCTTCATGCGATAGTATTCAGCGGTATTTATTGCTATTGAAAAAACATAAATATTGAAAGCAAACCATAAAAAGAAAAACAAAAAGATTACAGAAAAGGGGACTTTAAATCCAAATATTTTTTTTCTTCCATGTGGGACAAACATAATAGTTACTGGAGATGAAATTTTTAATAGTAGTTTTTTAAGTTTACGCACAGGTATCACCCCCTTGATGGTTTAGAGAAAATTTTTAAATATTATTTCAGATTTTGAATCAATATTCAAGTATTTATTTTTTCCTTGATGGTAAATAAATTGGATAAAATTCTTACATCTTATTTCCATAGATTAAAATAGAAAAAATGAAAAAATTTTTTAAACTTCAGCCAGCATTTCAGTTACAGATTAGTTTTTTTACAGGTATGTGCATATTGTTAGCAATTTTTCACGATAGGATTCCCTTCGTATTTAATTTTTTACTTCTTTATGCCTCTCTTGTATTATTCCAGATTTTTCTCTGTAATATTAAAAATAATGTATTTTTAGCCTTCATGAGAGATATTGGATTGCCTGTGTTTTCTGTCCTTGTCGCATTTGATACAATCGGAGAGTTGATTCCTTATTTAAATCCAGGAGATATTGACCATTTATTGTTTCAGCTTGATTACTTAATTTTAGGATTTTATCCCTATATTGAGTTTGAAAAACTATCAAATCCACTACTTACTGAATTAATGCAGATTTCATACTGCGTTTATTACTTCCTTCCTTTTATGATAGGAATTTATCTAATTAAAAATAAAAAAGAATTCTACAGAGCTCTGTTCCTCATACTTTTATGTTATTATCTTTCATATACAGGATATATAATTTTCCCTGCTTTGGGGCCAAGATACAGTATTCCTTACATGTTTCAGAATGAACTCAATGGAATATTTCTGGCTGAAAGAATTAATTATTTTTTAAACTCTCTTGAAGGCATAAAGAGGGATGCGTTTCCAAGCGGACATGTGGGGATATCTCTGGTTGTTTTATTTTTAATGCTGCGTTATTCAAAAAAACTTTTCTGGATAAGCTTTATGCCTGTTTTATTTTTAATACTTTCAACCATTTACTGCAGATATCACTATTTTGTTGATATACTGGGTGGAGTTGTTTTAACAGTTGTGACTTTACTGACAGGTAATTTATACTATAATTTCTGGTTGATAAAAAATGAGAATTCCTTTTTTAAAGAATGAGGATGGATACATTATAAAGGTATGTGTAAAGCCGGGCTCAAAAACATCTGGCATTGAAGGAATTGAAGAGGATACTTTAAAGATAAAACTCAGAGCACAGCCACATAATGGATTGGCAAATAAGGAGCTTATTGAAATCCTTTCAGAGATATTAAATGTTCCAAAATCAAAAATTGAGATCATCCGGGGTAAAACATCAAGGCATAAAATCATAAAAATAAAAGGAGAAATAGTTTGATAGAAAGTCTTACAGGTTATGGATTTTCTGAAAAGGGAATATTCAGGGTGGAAGCAAAATCACAGAATCACCGCTTTCTTGAGATAAACATGAAGCTACCATTAAGTCTTTCAGGCTATGAAGTTGAAATAAGAAAACTTATAAAAGAAAGATTTCATAGAGGTAGAATAGATATAATTGTTTCAATTAATCAAAAAGAAGTAATTGGTAAGGTATATCTGAATAAAAAACTTGCAAAGCAATTATATTCAGCATTTATTGAGTTAAAAAAGGAGCTGAGCATTCTTGGCTCTATTGATATCTCAATGTTTTCAAATTTTAAAGAGCTTTTTGTATATGAGGAAGATGAGTTAGATAATACAGATAACTTGATGCTTGCAGTGTCTGAGGCTCTTCAGCAACTCCATCAAATGAGAATAAGAGAGGGAGATATAATAAAGCAAAACTTGTTACAGATAGCTGATGCCCTTGAAAAAGAAATAGTAAATTTAGAAACCATGACGGAAGTAAGTTATAATAATCATATTGAATTTTTGAAAAACAGGATAAAGGAACTTGTAGCTGAGATTAATCTTGATGAAAAAAGAATTTTAGAGCAGATTATTGTTTATGCACAGAAGTCTGACATTAAAGAGGAAGTAGACAGACTACGTAGCCATATAATTCAGTTTAAAGAAAATATTTTAAAGGGAGGGATTGTTGGTAAGAAGCTTGATTTTCTGCTTCAGGAGATGATGAGGGAAGCTAATACAGTGCTGGCAAAAACAGAGAGCATTGAAGTTAAAAATCTCGGGATAAACATAAAAACAAAGGTAGAAAGGCTTAAAGAGCAGATTCAGAATATTCAATAGCCATGTTTGTAAATATTGGATTTGGAAATGTTGTTTCTTTATCAAGGATTGTTGCTGTGGTAAATCCTGGCTCATCTCCCATGAAGAGAATGAAGGATGAAGCAAAAAAAAGAGGTAAACTTATAGATGCTACCGAGGGGAGGAAAACTCGTTCAATCATAATTGTTGACAGCGACCATATAATACTCAGTGCTCTTCAGGTTGAAACAATCCTGCAGAGAATCAATGAATTAAAAAGGATATAAATGGAAATTTATAAAAAAGGAATAATTTTTGTGATATCCGCTCCTTCAGGAGCAGGAAAAACAACTTTATGTAAGAGGTTGCTTAAGAAACTGCCTGATCTGAAAATGAGTGTTTCCCATACAACAAGACCACCAAGAGATGGAGAAACACACGGAGTTGACTATTATTTTGTAGATAAAAAAACTTTTGAGACCATGATAGCTAATAAAGAGTTTGTTGAATGGGCAGAGGTTTATGGTAATCTTTATGGAACTTCAAAAAAGGTTATAAATGACCTGATGGCTGAAGAATGTGATATATTATTAGATATTGACACTCAGGGAGCAAGAAATATAAAAAAGCTTTATCCTGAAAGTGTTTTAATTTTTATTCTTCCACCCTCTCTTAATGAGCTGGGTAGAAGGCTTCTTGGCAGGGATAAAGATGATGAAGCAGTTAAAAAAAGACTGAGCAAAGCCTCAGAGGAAATTAAACAATTTATGTTTTATGACTATATTGTGATAAATGATAATATTGAAGAGGCAGTTAATGATCTGCTCTGTATAATTTATGCAGAAAGATTAAAAACCAGCAGAATAAAACAGGAATCAATAAAAAAACTATTTAAATAAGGAGGAATACAAAATGGAGAAAAAGGAACAAAATCAGGACATCATTTCTCTGCCAATAGAACTGGATAAAACAAAAATTGACAGCAGATACAGGCTGGTGCTTATAGCAGCGCAGAGGGCAGCTGAACTTTCTCTTGGCTCTCCAAAAAAGCTTGAAAAAAAGGCAAAAAAGGTCACAACAACAGCTCTTCTTGAAATTCTCTCAGACAAGATACCATATATAACAGGCGAGGAAGCTTTAAAGGCTAAGGAAAAAATTGACAGGATTGATGTTAAAAAACTTCTTGAAGAAAAAAGAAAGGCAATTCCTGATCTTTCTGAACTTGAAAAAGATTTGAAAGTATATCTTCATGGCAAAGAATCAGCTGAAAAAATGCTTGAAGAACTTTTTACTGAAAGCACTGAACAGCCTTCTGAAGAAGAAAAATCAGAGTGATGAAAATTTTAAATGATAAAAAAATAATTCTTGGGATAACAGGAAGCATTGCTGCATATAAAATATATGAGCTTATAAAGTTGCTAAGAGAATCAGGGGCTCAAATTTTTCCTGTTTTAACTGAAAAAGCTTCTTATTTTGTTACCCCTCTGAGTCTCGAAGTTGCCTGTAATAACAAGGTGCTTATTGATATGTTTGATACGCCGATGGCTCACATTGAACTTGCCAAAAATTGTGATATTCTGGTTATCGCTCCTGCAACAGCCAATCTGATTAATAAATATGCTTCTGGTATAGCAGATGACCTTCTTACAACACTGCTTCTTGGATTCAGAAGTCCTGTGATAATAGCTCCGGCAATGAACTGGAGGATGTATCAATCACCGCAGGTTCAAAAAAGTATAGAATATCTTAAAAATACTGGAGTAAATTTTGTTGGACCTGAAGAGGGTGCTCTTGCCTGTGGTGAAGAAGGGCAGGGAAGACTTGCTTCAATAAATAAAATTTTTGAAGCTATTGTTTCAGCCTTAACAGAGAAGGATTTAAAGGGAGAAAGAATTGTGGTTACAGCAGGTCCGACAAGACAGTACATTGATCCTATAAGATTTATAACAAACAGATCTTCAGGCAAAATGGGTTATGCTCTGGCAAAAATTGCTAAAAGAAGAGGTGCAGAAGTAATCCTTATAAGTGGACCTACACCTTTAGAGCAACCAGAGATTGACAGATTTATCAGAGTAGAAACAACCTCTCAAATGCTTGAAGAAGTTAAAAAAAATATTGGTTTTGCAACCACGCTAATTATGGCTGCAGCTCCAATGGATTTTGAGCCAGAAAAAATTTCTCACACAAAAATATACAAGCACTCAATAACATCTATACCCCTCAAACTCTGCCCTGATATACTTAAGGAAGTTTCGGAACTCAGGGTGAAACCATTTATTGCAGGATTTGCTGCTGAAGCTGGACTTAATACAAAAAGGGCAAAAAGAAAGCTTGAAGAAAAATCTCTCAATATGATTATTCTGAATGATATTATGCAGAAAGACAGAGGCATGGAGGCTGACACAAATGAGGTTATTATAATTTATAAAAAAGGAAAGAGATTTTTTGAAGAAAAAACACCTCTTATGTCAAAAGAAGATATTGCTGATGTAATACTTTCCAGGATTATGGAGATAAAACTTGGAAAAATATGACAGCAGAGTTAAAAGAATTTTTAATAAAATTGCTTTATCATCGGATGCCTTCCTGATTACCAATCTTAAAAATATTAATTACCTTACAGGTTTCACAGGAAGCTTTGCTGTTGCTCTTTTGACAGAAAATGGTTGTTATCTTCTTGTTGATTTTCGTTATTTTGAACAGGCAAAAAAAGAGGCTCATGCAGAGATTGTTCTTTTCAAAGAAACATGGTTAGATACTCTAATGAAGCTTATTAATGAAAAGAAGATAAAAAAGCTATGCTTTGAAGTCTCCTGCAGTTATGAAACCTTTTTAAAGCTTTCCGGTAATAAAGAAATCCAGCTTATTCCACAGAGTCATATTGTTGAGCATTTTAGAGCAATTAAGGAAGAAGAGGAAATTGAAAATATAAAAGAGGCGATAAAGAGAGCTGAAAAAGCCTTTTTAAAAATAAAGCCACTTATAAAAGAGGGAATCACAGAAAGAGCTATAGCAATTGCTCTTGAATATGAAATAAAACAACAGGGTTCTGATATCCTGCCCTTTCCTGTAATTGTGGCTTCAGGATCTAATTCTTCAATGCCTCACTGGAAGAATTCAGACAGAACACTTAAAAAGGGAGATTTTGTTATAATTGACTGGGGTGCTGAATACAAGGGTTATTTTTCTGATATGACAAGAACATTTATAATAGGTGAGGTTTCTGAAAGGCAAAAAGAAATCTACAATATAGTGAATAAAGCAAGAAATGAAGCTATTATTTCATGCAGACCCGGTATTCAGGCTAAGCAGATTGATACGGTAGCAAGGAATTTTATAAAACTTTCAGGTTATGGAGAAAATTTCGGTCATGCAACTGGGCATGGAGTAGGACTTGACATTCATGAATTTCCAAAGATAAACAGAGACTCAAATGAGGAAATTCAACAGGGAATGGTTTTTACTGTTGAACCTGGTATTTACATTGAAGAATTTGGAGGAGTAAGAATAGAGGATATGGTAGTTGTAAGAGAAAAAACAGCAGAAATTTTAACAAATCTTCCAAGAGATTTAGAAATTCTTTAGGAGGCTCAGATGGTTTCAACTGCAGATTTTAAAAAAGGGTTAAAGATTGTTTACAGGGGAGAACCTTATGAAATAATTGATTTTCAACATGTAAAGATGCAGCAGAGAGCTCCTATTGTTAGAACTAAAATTAAAAATCTGAAAACAGGGAGAGTCTTAGAGGAAAACTTTCCAGCTGGGGAAAAGTTTGAAAAACCAGAACTTCAAGAAAAACAGATGCAGTATCTTTACTCCCACGATGATTCCTATGTTTTTATGGATATTGAGAGCTATGAGCAGATTTCAATTCCTAAGGCAAAAATCGGCAATGCAGTATACTACATAAAGGAAGAAATGATTGTTAATGTAATTTACTACAAAGGAGAACCTCTTTTAATTGAGCCTCCCATGTTTGTGCAGCTGAGGGTTACCGAAACAGAACCAGCATTCAAAGGAGATACAGCTTCTGGAGGAGCTAAACCTGCCCGTCTTGAAACAGGTCTTACAGTGAAAGTTCCATTTCATATAGAGACTGGAGATTTAATAAAAATTGATACAAGAACAGGTGAATATATTGAAAAAGTAAAGGAGTAAATGATGGAACTTGAAGATATAAAAGAAATAATATCATTTTTAAAAAACACAGATGTAACCGAGTTGAGCATTGAAAGAGAGGGCTTTAAAATAAGAATTAAAAGAGGATATATTTATGGACCAATTGAGGTTGCCAAGTCTGTAAGATTACCTGAAGAAGCAGAAAAGGCTGCAGAGCCACAGAAAGAAGAAATCCTTCACACAGTTACATCTCCTCTGGTTGGTACATTTTACAGAGCTCCAGCTCCTGATGCTTCTCCATTTGTTGAGGTTGGTTCAAGAGTTGAAAAGGGTCAGGTGCTCTGCATAGTAGAAGCAATGAAAATAATGAATGAGATTGAAAGTGATGTTTCAGGGATAATCAGAAAAATACTTGTTGAAAACGGTCAACCTGTTGAATATGGAGAGCCTCTTTTCCTTATAGAGGTAGTTTGACAGTGGAGCTTTTCAAAAAGATATTAATAGCAAATCGTGGTGAAATTGCAGTAAGAATTATTCGTGCCTGTAAAGAACTCGGCATAAAAACTGTTGCTGTATATTCAGATGTGGATAAAGACTCATTACATGTGAGACTCGCAGATGAAGCAATATGTATAGGACCTGCAAATCCATTACAGAGTTATCTGAACATAACAGCCATTCTTTCTGCCGCAGATATAACTGATGCTGAAGCAATTCACCCTGGATATGGATTTTTATCTGAGAATGCTCAGTTTGCAGAAGCATGTGTTAATTCAGGAATAGCATTTATAGGTCCAACACCTGAAAATTTAAAGGTCGGAGGAGACAAGGCAAAAGCGAGACAGATACTTAAAAGAAAAGGAATTCCTGTTGTACCAGGAAGTGATGGACCTGTCAGTTCAGATGAAATATGCATGAAGGTTATAAAAAAGATTGGATTACCTGTAATTTTTAAAGCTTCAGCAGGTGGTGGTGGCAGGGGCATGAGAATTGTACATGATGAAAAGGATATAGAGCAGACATTCTTTATGGCTCAGAGAGAAGCACTTGCAACATTTGGCAATGGAGAGCTTTATATTGAAAAGTATTTTCCAAAGGTAAGACACATAGAGGTTCAGGTGCTTGCTGACAAGCAGGGTAATATCGTTCATCTCGGTGAAAGAGACTGCACACTGCAGAGAAGGCATCAGAAACTTCTTGAGGAAGCTCCATCTCCAGTGCTGAATGAAAAATTGAGAAAAAAGATAGGAGAGTATGCAGTAAAAGCTGCTAAAGCTTTAAAATATAAAAATCTTGGTACTTTTGAGTTTATCGTTGATGAGGAGTTGAATCCCTACTTTATTGAAATAAATACACGTGTTCAGGTAGAGCATCCGGTTACTGAAGAAATTACAGATATTGACATTATAAAAGAGCAGATTAAAATTGCAAAGGGCTATCCTCTGTCATTTAAACAGACACAGGTGAGATTCAGAGGTCATGCAATTGAATGCAGAGTGAATGCAGAAGATCCTGAAAAATTTATCCCATCTCCAGGGATTATAGAGTTTGTTCATTTTCCGGGAGGGCCAGGCATAAGAGTGGACAGCTATCTTTATCAGGGATGTGTTGTTCCTCCTTACTATGATTCTTTAGTTGCTAAGGTTATTGCAAAGGGAGCAAATAGACAGGAAGCCATACTGAGAATGAAAAGAGCAATGGAAGAGATAGCCATAAAGGGGATAAAAACAAATGTGGATTTCTTTCTGAAAATACTTCAGCATCCAGAGTTTATAAAAGGAAAATTTTTTACAGATTTTGTCAACATTTTAAGTAATGATAAATCCTGAAATTCCATCAGTATGTGTTATAGTATCCTCAAGGGAAATACCTGAAAAATTAGAGTTTGTGCTAAAAGCAGGAATCCGATGGATTCAGTACAGGGAGAAGGATTTGCCAAGAAAGGAAATTGTTGAAAAAGCTTTTCAGGTCAGACAGCTTACACATAAATACAGAGCATTACTTACAATAAATGATTATCTGGATATAGCAATAGCTGTAGAAGCTGAAGGAGTTCATCTCGGACAGGATGATCTTCCTCTGGAGGCAGCAAAAAAAATATTTTCAGGTATAATTGGAATATCAACACATAATTTAAAGGAAGCTCAGGAAGCTCAGGAGGGTGGTGCTTTTTATATTGGATTCGGACCAGTTTTTTTTACAACAACAAAAAGGAATGCACTTGAACCCAGAGGATGTGATATACTATCTTTGATTTGTAAAAAAATAAATATTCCTGTAGTAGCAATAGGAGGAATTAAAAAAGAAAAAATTGCTGATTTGAAAGCAGCTGGATGCAGATATGTAGCTACAGCATCTGGAATCTTAGAAGGAGATATAATGAAAAATGCTGAGGCTTTTTTAAAGGTATTTTCATGAAGGAGAGAAAAGATGTCAAAAGGGAAAATTTTATTAGTAGATGACAGCCCAATTGTAAGAAAATTGGCTGAGGTTTCTCTCCAGGAAGCAGGCTATGAAGTCTATACAGCATCAGATGGGGAAGAAGGGCTTAAAACAGCTGAAACAGTGAAGCCTGACCTGATTCTGGTTGATTTCATAATGCCAAAAATCACAGGTTCTCAGTTTTGTAAATTTGCAAAAGAAAATGAGATACTGAAAGACATTCCAATAATTTTAATCACTGGTAAAGGCGAATCAGTTGGGCAGGCATTTATTGAAAAATATGGTGTTTTGGATTATTTTATGAAACCCTTTAAATCTGAAGACCTAATAGAAAAAGTTGAATCAACATTAAGCAGGATTTCAGAGTTTAAATATGAAACTGTTGAGGAGGAAATAAAAAAAGTTGAAGATGTTTTATTATCACAGGAAATCTCACTACCGGAAGAAATACAAGAAATATCATTTGATTTGACAGAAGAAATTAAGACAGAGTCTTCCAAAGAAGAGCTGGAAATAACAGAGATTCAGGAAATAAAACTATCAGAAGAGATTAAGGAGCCTCAGGAACTTGAAGAGATTAAAGAAACTCAAGAAATTGAAAGCATAGAGATTCCAGAAGAAGCTTTATTCCCATCCATGCCTGAAGAGACCACCAAATTAGAGGAGGCAATAAAACCATCTGATGAGATAGATAAATTAATTGAAGATAAACTTAGAGAGTTTTCAGAAAAAATCATATCTGTGGTTGATGCTTCCGTTGAGAGCGCTCTTAAAAAATATGGTTTGATAAAAGATTCTTCTTTCATTCTTTCTGGTTTTCTGGATTTCTTCAAGCTTGAAGAGATTTTTAACCTGATAAACTCTAATAAACTAACAGGGATATTATCAGTATTTGTGAACGGGATTGCTTATGAATTTATGTTTATTGAAGGGCAGATTGTCTATGGTATATCAACCTTGCAGAAGCAAAAAACAGGCTTTAAGTTATTAAATGAATTTTCATCTGAAGAAATAAAGCAGTTAACTTTGGAAGCTCTTTCTTCTTTAAGGAAATCCCAGCATGGCAGTTTTATTTTTGAAATAAAACAGTTTTCTGATTTTAACCTTTTTAATAAAGAAAGATACAGTCCTTCAGAACTTTTTAATCCTGTGATACATTAAGGGTAAACAAATGTCTGAAGAATTACAAAAGTCTTACTGTGTTTTCGGTATAGGAGAAAGAGAATTTCTTATTCCGAAGGAAAATGTAATTCAGGTTTTAGAGATAATCCGAATATTTCCCATTCCAGGATCCCCGGACTATATTGTTGGAGCCTTGCCAGTAAAAGGTAAAATTATTCCTGCAATAGACCTCGCTAAGGTTTATAATATTGAAAGATTGAATTATTCCGAAAGCAAACTTGTTGTGATTATTGATGTTAAGGGAGAAAAAATAGGAATTTTATCTGATACAACTCCATTTTTTGTTAATTTTGAACCGGATATAGTTGTAGAAGACATTATAGAGCCTGATAAATTATTTGAAAAACTGAAGGTTTCCCAGAAACCTTCAGAAAAGGCGAATGATAAATAAAACTTCTGAATTATCCAGCTCTGAACTCCTTCCAATTTGTATAGAGGAAGTTCTTGATGAATACCTTAATTTTTTGAAAAGAATTCAAGAAATTTCAGAAAGCATAGAAGAATTTTCCCGTAATCTTAAATCTCTCAGTAGAGAAATCCAACATTTAGAGGAATATTTAATTGAAATAAAAATGATTCCGATTGGAAAGCTTTTTGAGGAAGTTTTTCATAAAGTAAAGGAGATGGCAGAAGAATCGGGGAAGGTTATTGAAATAGAGGTTAAAGGAGCAGAGATAAAAATTGATCCATCAATTTTTGAAGCTTTATCTCAGCCATTTTTTTATATTCTTCGCAATATTGTTCAGCAGGGGATTGAAAAACCAGCAGGGTATATAAAAATTAATGCAAAAAAGAAAGGCAGAGATATTGTTATCAAAATTAAAAACAACCTATTTCCTCCTGAATTTTCAATCTCTGATGAGATGGATTTTTTAACTGTAAAGAAAACAATTTCAAAACTTAGAGGCACAGTAGAAATTTTCTCAGAAAATGATGAAGAAACCACTTTTACAATAAAAATTCCACAATCCTTAGATGTGAGCATTCTTTTAATATTTCGCTCATTGAACCTGGAATTTGCAGTTCCTATAACCCATATTGAAAGAATTGTCTCAGCAGAAGATTTTCCCAATCTAAAAGATGAAAAGATGATCAATCATAGAAACAGAGTTATTCCAGTTAAATATTTTTCTGAAATTTTCCTGCAACAAACAGATAAAATAGATGAAAAATCTTACATAATTATTTTTAACATGTTTGGAACCAGAAAAGGACTTCTTGTTGAGGATATTCTTGGATACGAAGAGGTAGTCATTCAAAGTTTTGGAAAATTTCTTGAGGGATTAAATCAGTATTCAGGTTATTATGTTTCAGCAGAAGGGATACCGAGGTATGTCATAAATCCATTGAGGATATTTGAGGAGGGCATATGAGATTGAAAAATTTCTTTACTTTTTCAGAATTGCCGTGTTATAAAAGATTAGCTTTGCATTTTGCAAGCATTAGTACCTGCCGTAGGTGGGCAGACAAAAGGAGGTTTTAAGAAGTATGGCTTTAGAAGGACGTGTTAAGTGGTTTAATGAGGCTAAGGGATTCGGGTTCATTCAGCAGGATGGCGGAGGGGATGTCTTTGTCCATTACACTTCAATTAAAGGTGATGGATTTAAGACCCTTAAACAGGGAGACAGAGTAAGATTTGATGTTGTTCAGGGAGACCGTGGTCCAAAAGCAGTTAATGTAGAAAAAATTTGACAACCCGAGGGGGCATTTCTGCCCCCCATCTATAAATCCTTATAATGCATCTTCCAGAATGGGTTAAAACCCGAATAACAGGGATAGAAAAAACTCAAAAATTTTTAAAGATTCGCAATCTTAATACTGTTTGTGAAGCACTCAGGTGTCCTAACAGGAGAGATTGTTACAGGCATAAGGTTTTAACTTTCATGATTCTTGGAAGGATATGCACAAGGGGATGTTTATTCTGCAATTCAGAAAAGGGTAAACCCGAACCTCCTGACAGTTTTGAGCCAGAAAGAATTGCTAGGGTAGTGAAGGAGTTATTTTTAAAATATGTTGTGATAACCTCTCCTGCAAGGGATGACCTTTCTGATGGAGGAGCTGGGCATTTTACAAAAACTGTAGAAGAAATAAAAAAAATCAATCCAGATTCATTGATAGAGGTATTGGTGCCAGATTTTCAGGGAAATATTGAATCCATAAAAAATGTTGTTAGTTCAGAGATTGCTGTTTTTTCTCATAATATGGAGACAGTGAAAAAATTCTACGGTTCTGTAAGAAAAGCTGATTACAGGTGTTCATTAAAAGTAATTGAAACAGCAAAAAATATTAATCCAGAAATTATAACCAAATCAGGATTGATGTTGGGCTTGGGAGAAACCATTGAAGAAGTCTTTGAAACATTGAAAGATTTAAAAAATGCAGGCTGTGATATAGTTACATTTGGACAGTATCTTCAGCCTTCAAAAAAAGCCCTGCCTGTAGTAGAATATATAAAACCAACAGTTTTTAGTATGATGGCTGAGAAAGCTTTGCAGTTCGGGTTCAAAGCTGTTTTAAGTAGTCCTCTGGTGAGGAGTTCTACGCTGGCATATGATATATATTTAGCAGCAAAGGAGGGAGCAGATGGAAAGCTTTGAGTTTTTTAATCCCACAAGGATTATTTTTGGCAGGGGGGCAGAGAAAAAAATTGGAGAAATTCTTAAAGGGGATAAAATTGGAAAGGTTCTTTTTGTTTATGGAAAATCAGCAATCAAGAAAATTGGACTATATGATACAGTTGTCAGCTCTTTAAAAGAAAATAGAATTGAATTTGTGGAGCATTCAGGGGTCAAGCCAAATCCTGTTCTTTCTCACACAAAAGAAGGAATTGAAAAGGCGAAAGACTATAAAGTAGATGCAGTTTTAGCTGTTGGTGGAGGTTCTGTAATTGATGAGGGGAAGACAATAGCAGCTGGAGTAAAAAATAATAGAGATATATGGGATTTTTTCAAGAGGAATGTAGAAATAAAGAAAGCATTACCAGTTTATGTAATTTTAACTGTAGCAGCAACTGGAAGTGAGATGAATGGTTTTGCTGTGATAACAAATGAAGAAACTCAGGAAAAACTTTCAATATCTTCAGAATACATATTTCCAAAAGTGTCTATTTTAAATCCTGAACTTACATTTAGTGTTTCTGCTCAATATCAGGCTTATGCTGCAGTTGATGCCATTGCTCATGTGATTGAGCATTATCTGAGTGGCATTTACTGTCCAAAACTTCAGAGCAGATTTATTGAAGGTTTAATTAAATCAATAATGGAAACTACAGAAATAATTTTAAAAGAGCCCAAAAATTATAATGCCAGAGCAGAGTTTATGTGGTCTGCTACTGTTGCCTTAAATGGACTTGCAAGGCTTGGTATAAAGGGAGGAGGTTTCCCAAATCACATGATAGCACATGCACTTGGAGCTTTATATGATCTTCCGCACGGTGCATGCCTGAGTATTGTGATACCAGCATGGATGAGGTGGTATTTGGATAAAAATTTACCTCAGTTTGAGAGATTTGCAAGGAATATATTTAACTCAGATAAAGCCGAGGAAGGAATAGAGAATTTAAAATCATGGTTTAAAAAAATTGGTTCACCTGTGAGCCTGAAGGATGCAGGAATTTTATATAAAGATATAGACATGATTGCTGAAAATGCTTACAATATCGCTATAGTATGGCAGATGGAAAAAACTTATACAAAACAAGTATTGACAGAAATACTGAAAAAAGCAAATGATTAAAAATAAAACATTGAAGGAGGAAATATGTTTGATTTTCCAAGAATTAAAAGATTGCCACCATATGTTTTTGTAATTGTAAATCAGCTGAAAATGGAATTAAGAAGAAAAGGTGAGGATATTATAGATCTTGGCATGGGTAATCCTGATCTGCCAACACCAAAACACATAGTTGACAAACTCTGTGAAGCAGCAAAGATTCCAAAAAACCATAGATATTCAGCAAGTAGGGGTATTACACAGCTCAGATGTGCAATTTCAGAGTGGTATAAAAGAAGATTTAATGTTGATATTGACCCTGAAACAGAGGCTGTTGTTACAATCGGTTCAAAGGAAGGATTGAGCCATCTGCTTTTGGCAGCTGTGCAGCCAGGAGATGTAGTACTGACTCCTTCTCCTGCTTATCCAATTCATCCTTATGGAGCAATTATTGCAGGTGGAGATGTGAGAACATTTCCTGTTCAGCCCGGGGTTGATTTCTTTGAGGAGCTTGAAAAAGCCTTTAAAAACTCTTGGCCAAGACCGAAGATTTTAATAATTAACTTTCCACACAACCCAACAACAGCAGTTGTAGAAGATGTGAGATTTTTTGAAAAAGTTGTGGATTTTGCAAAGGAAAACAACATAATGGTTATTCATGATTTTGCATATGCTGATCTTGTTTTTGATGATTATAGGGCTCCAAGTTTTCTTCAGGTTCCTGGAGCAAAAGATGTTGGAGTTGAGTTTTTCTCAATGACAAAAAGCTACTCAATGGCTGGATGGAGAGTTGGTTTCTGTGTTGGCAATAAAGAGATTGTAGGAGCTCTGACAAAAATCAAAAGTTATCTTGATTATGGAATGTTTCAGCCAATTCAGATTGCGACAATTGTTGCATTGAGAGGTTCTCAGGATTGTGTTGAGGAGATAAGAAAAACATATGAAAGAAGAAGAAATGTTTTAATTAGGGGACTCAATCAGGCTGGATGGAATGTTCTACCTCCAAAGGCAACAATGTTTGTCTGGGCAGAGATTCCAGAGCCATTTAAGAAAATGGGCTCGGTGGAGTTTTCCAAATTTTTAGTAAATGAAGCAAAGGTCGCTGTCTCCCCTGGTATTGGATTCGGTGAAGGAGGAGAAGGATTTGTAAGATTTGCTCTTGTTGAGAATGAACACAGAATAAGACAGGCAGTAAGAGGGATTAAAAAAGCTTTAAATCTTGTTCCTGCTGTAAAGAAAATTAGAAGGGTTGTTTAAATGAAACAGGCAAGAGTTGGTATTATAGGCTTTGGAACAGTGGGGACAGGGACAATAAAAATTCTTCTTAATCAGAGAGATTTGATAAAAAAAAGAACAGGAATAGATTTAATCTTGAAAAAAGTTGCTGATGTAGACATAGAAAGACCGAGAGAGATAACCCTTCCAAGAGAAATTCTTACTGCTGATGCATGGGAGCTTATAAAAGATCCTGAGATTGATATAGTTGTTGAGCTTGTAGGAGGAATTCATCCTGCAAAGGACTTCATTGTTGAAGCTTTAAGAAATGGTAAACACGTTGTAACTGCAAACAAGGCTCTTTTGGCAGAGGAGGGGAACGAAATATTTATAGAAGCAAAGAAAAGGGGGCTACAGGTAGGGTTTGAAGCTTCTGTCGGAGGTGGAATTCCGATTATTAAAGTCATGAAAGAAGGGCTTGTTGCAAATAGAATGCTTGCAATTTACGGAATAATCAATGGAACTACCAACTTTATTCTCACAAAAATGACAAATGAGAGAATGGATTTTCAGGATGCCTTGAGACAGGCTCAGGATCTTGGATATGCAGAGGCTGATCCAACACTTGATATTGAAGGGATTGACTCAGCTCATAAGATAACAATACTGGCTTCTCTGGCATACGGAATTCCTCTGAGTTTTAACAGGGTTTACTGCGAGGGCATAACAAAAATAGCAGCCCAGGATATAGCTTTCGCAAGTGAGTTCGGATATAAAATAAAACTTCTTGCAATAACAAAAATTCTTAATGGAGAAATTGAATTAAGAGTTCATCCAACAATGATACCTGAAGATTATTTAATTGCGAAGGTTGATGGAGTTTTCAATGCAATATATGTAGAAGGAGACAGTGTTGGGTCAACTCTTTATTATGGAAGGGGCGCTGGAAGCATGCCCACAGGAAGTGCTGTTGTAGCAGACATAGTTGATATTGCCAAGGGTTGCAGTATTCTACCTCTTGATTTTTCAGAAAAATATGTTATCAAGCCCATGGAGGATATAGAAAGCATGTATTACTTCAGATTTATGGCTTTAGACCGTCCGGGTGTTCTTTCAAAGATTTCAGGAGTATTTGGAGAACACAATATAAGTATCGCATCTGTTATTCAAAAGGGAAGATCCAGAGAAGGTGATGCTGTTCCTCTTGTGATACTCACACATAAAGCAAAGGAAAAAGATGTGCTCAGGGCACTGAAAAAAATAGATAAGCTACCTGTTGTTGCAGGTAAAAGCATATTTATAAGAGTTGAAGGAGCAGAAGCATAATTTTTCAAGATATCAAAGCCACTTCATAATTCCTCAGATAGGAACTGAAGGGCAGAAAAAACTCAAAGAATCAAAAGTTCTGATAGTTGGAGCAGGTGGAGTTGGAAGTGCTGTGGCTCAATATCTTGCTGCTTCAGGAGTAGGTTATATTGGAATAATAGACCCTGACATAGTTGAATTAAGAAACCTTCAAAGACAGATAATTCATAATGAAGATAGTATTGGCATGCCAAAGGTAATATCCGCAATGATAAATCTTAAAAAACTTAATAGTGAGATTAATATTCTTCCATATCCTGAAGAGATTAATGAAAAAAATGCATTGAAAATTATTCAACCATATGATGTTGTTGTTGCATGCCCTGATAATTTCAAAACAAGATTTATTCTGAATGATTTCTGTTTCAAACTTGAAAAACCTCTGATAATTGGTGCTGTATCAGAGTTTGAGGGACATGTATTTGATATACTTCCTCCTCATGGACCGTGTTACAATTGCCTTTTTAGTGAGGCAGAGGAATTAGGTGAACCCGCAGGTATATTGTCTCCTCTTGCAGGAGTTATTGGAGCAGTTCAGGCAGTTGAAGGAATAAAAATTTTGCTTGGAATTGGTAAGCCCCTGCATGGAAGGATGTTTATATACAATGCTTTGAATGGTTTCAGAGAGGTTAAATTTTCAAAAGACCCGTTCTGTAAAATATGCTCCAATGTTAAAAATTAAGAAAGAAATTTATGATGAAATGATAGAATACTGTAAGAGTTGCTTTCCTCAGGAAGCATGTGGAATTCTTGCAGGAAATAACAACATTGTCACAAAAATTTATAAAATAAAAAACATTGAGAATTCATCAGTCAGCTATTTAATGGAGCCTTCCGAGCAGTTTAAGGCAATGAAAGATATGAGAACACTTGGACTTCAGATGCTTGCTATATTTCACAGTCATCCATGGGGTGGTGTCTATCCCTCTGGGAAGGATAGACAACTCGCTTTTTGTGATGTTTATTATTTAATAGTTGCCATAGAACCGAACATTGATGTGAAATGTTTTAAGATAGAAGAGGGAGATGCTATAGAGGTCAGGTTGATAACTGAATAAAAAATGAAATTCAAAATATTTTACATCTCATTTTTCGTTTTTCTGTTTTTTATTGGAGCATTTGCAGGTTATGTTTACTGGCTTTTTTCAGACCTGCCTGATATTAAATCCTTAGAAAGGTATAAACCTTATGAAGCATCAATTGTTTATTCTTCAGATGGCCAGGTTCTGACAGAATTTTTTTATGAAAGAAGAAAATTTATACCACATTATGAAATACCTGAGATGGTTAAAAAAGCTTTCATAGCAGCAGAGGATGTAAGATTTTATAAACATCCAGGTGTTGATATTAAGGGTATTTTAAGGGCTCTTTACAGGGATATTAAAGCAGGAGGCATTGTTGAAGGTGGTAGCACAATTACACAACAGCTTGCAAAAATGTTATTTTTAAATCCTGAGAAAAGTCTCACAAGAAAAATAAAGGAAGCTATACTTTCAATACAAATTGAGAAAAAATATACCAAAGATGAAATTCTCGGACTTTATCTCAATCAGGCTTATTTTGGGAACAGAGCCTATGGCATAGCTGCAGCCTCAGAGGCATATTTTGGAAAATCTTTCAAGGAGTTAAATATTGCAGAGGCTGCACTTCTTGCATCTTTGACAAAGGCTCCATCAGTATTCAACCCATTTAAAAGACCTGATGTGGCCCTCAAAAGAAGAAATTTAGTTTTACAGAAGATGCTTGAAGAAGGATTTATCACTCATGAAGACTACACTGAAGCATTAAAGGAACCTCTTCCAGAGCATCCTTACTGGAGGCGATTTGAAGCCCCTTATTTTGTTGAAACCCTGAGAATTGAGCTTGAATCAAGGTATGGAGAAAGACTTTATAGAGACGGTTTAAGGATTTACTCAACCATTGATTATAATCTTCAGAAAAAAGCAGAGGAGGCTGTTCAAAAGGGACTTGCAGAGATTCATAAAAGAGTAAAACCTCAGGTTCAGGCATCTCTTATTGCTATGGATCTTAAAACAGGTTATGTGAGAGCTTTTGTGGGAGGAAATGATTTCTGGGAAACTCAATACAATAGAGTTTTCGCTTTGCGTCAGCCGGGAAGCGCCTTTAAACCCTTTGTTTATGCTGTTGCTCTTATGAAGGGATATACTCCAGATGATACAATCCTTGATGCTCCTGTTTCTTTCCCTGGAGTCACTCATGGAAAAATCTGGAGTCCAAAAAACTATAATAATGAATATCATGGAGAAGTTTCCCTTCGCACAGCACTTGCTCTTTCTCTAAATTCAGCAACTGTGAGACTTGCCTCAAATATTGGAATTAAAGATATTGTTGAATTTGCTCAGAAATGTGGACTGAGTTCAAAAATTTATCCTTATCTTTCAACTGCACTTGGAGGTTCTGATGTGAAACCTATAGAGCTTACGCAGGCTTATTCAGTTTTTGCAACAGGTAAGAAAATAAAGCCTATTTTTTATGAAAAGATCACTGATAACAATGGTGTGATAATTGAAGAAAACAGACCAGATATTGAAACAATTTTACCTGAGGAGATTGTTAAGTCAATGCGGGAAATGTTGCGGGAAGTTGTTCTTTCAGGAACTGCCCAGAGAGCAAATGAAATTGGAAGAGAGGTATATGGCAAAACTGGAACAACAAATGATTTTTCTGATGCGTGGTTTGTTGGTTTTGATGACAGGCTTCTCGTGGGAGTCTGGGTTGGAAGGGACAATCATAAACCTATTGGACCAAAGGAAGCAGGAGCAAGAGCAGCACTTCCTATATGGGTTCATTTTATGAAAGAGGCAGGACAAATGTTAAAATGAATAAATGGGTAAAATTATAACCTTAGCGAATCAGAAGGGAGGAGTTGGGAAAACCACAACTGCCTTAAATCTTGGTGCATGCCTTGGAATTGAAGGTAAAAAGGTTCTTCTTGTTGACTCTGATCCCCAGGGAAACCTTACAACAGGTATTGGAATAGACAGAGTGAAGCTAAAACATAGTCTTTATGACCTCATCGTGAATTCTACTGAGCCTTCTTCTGCAATAATTAAAACAGCTTATGAAAACCTCTGGCTCATTCCATCTACAATAGACCTTGTTGGGGTTGAAATTGAGCTTGTAAACAGAAAAAACAGGGAGTTTATTCTTAAAAATATTTTATCTTATGTTGCTCATCAGTTTGAGTATATCCTTGTTGATGCACCTCCTTCTTTGGGGCTTCTTACACTTAACTGTCTTGTTTGTGCTGACTCTCTTATAATACCTGTCCAATGTGAGTATTATGCACTTGAAGGACTCGGTCTTCTTATGAAGACTATTCAGCTTGTAAAAACAAGTTTAAATCCCGGTCTTAAAATTGAGGGAATTCTTCTTACAATGTTTGATGTGAGAAACACTCTTTCAAAGCAGGTTGCGGAAGAGGTGAGAAAATTTTTCAGCAAAAAAGTTTATAATACACTAATACCAAGAAATGTAACACTGGCGGAGGCTCCAAGTCATGGAAAGCCTGCTATTTTTTATGATATAAGATCAAAGGGTTCGCAGAGTTATTTAAGTTTTGCTATGGAGTTTTTAAATGAAGAAGGCACTCGGTAAAGGATTAGAAGCATTAATTCCAAAAAGGGAAGACGCACTTCTTGAGATAGAAATAGAAAGAATAATTCCTGGAAAACACCAGCCGAGAACTGATTTTGATGAGAACTCCTTGAGGGAGCTTGCACAGTCAATCAGGCAGAGGGGAGTGATACAGCCAATAGTAGTTTCAAGAGTTGGTGATGGTAGTTTCAGAATAATTGCTGGAGAACGAAGATGGAAGGCAGCAAAAATTGCAGGACTTGAAAAGATCCCAGCGATTATAAAAGATGTATCTCCTGCTGAAGAGGTTGAGATTGCACTCATTGAAAATATCCAGAGAGAAGACCTTGACCCGGTAGAAACAGCCTTAGCTTTTGAAACACTGCTTAATGAGTTCAGTATAACTCAGGAGGAACTTTCAAAAAGGGTTGGTAAGGACAGGGCAACAGTATCTAATTATTTGAGAATTCTTAAACTTCCGGACAAGGTCAAAGATTACATAAAAAAAGGATTAATAACAATGGGTCATGCCAAGGCAATACTTTCAATTGATGAGCCTGAAAAGCAAATTGAGATTGCACAGCAAATCATAAAAAGGTCTTTATCTGTCAGGCAGACTGAGAAACTTGTAAGGAATTTGAACAGACTTAAGATAAGAAAATCGGAAAAAGAGATTCCAGAGATTAAAGAGCTTGAACAGAGACTTATAAGTGAACTTGGTGCAAAGGTAAAGATTTATCATAGAGGTAAAAAAGGCAGGCTTGAAATATACTATAACTCCCTTGATGAGCTTGACGGGATACTTCAGAGGATACTTAAAAAATCTTTCCCGGATTCATAATTTCTTTCGGATCAAACACTCTTTTAATAGCCTTCATCAACTCTATATTTTTTTTGCTCAGCTGGATATCAATATAAGGCTTCTTTGTTATTCCTATCCCGTGCTCTCCTGATATAGCTCCACCAAGAGATACTGTTAGTTCAAAGATTTTCTTTGCAAGCTCAAACCCTTTTTTTCTATTCTCCTCATCATCCCTGTTTACAAGAATGTTTACATGGATATTTCCATCTCCAGCATGCCCGAAGCATATCAGTTGTATATCTGAAGCAATTGAAAGTTCTCTCAGCTTTACAAGAGCCATGGAAAGGTTTTCAACTGGAACAGATATGTCAATATTGATTTTTTCTTTATCTTTCATCTTCATGATGCATGCAGATATGCTTCTTCTTGCTCGCCAGAGATTCTCTCTTGAGTAGTAGTCCACCGCAACCTGAGTTTCACCTTTAAATTTTCTTGCCATATCAACTATTTTTTCAGCCTGTCTTTTTATTGAAGTCAGTTCTCCATCAACTTCAACAAGAAGCAGTGCTTCTGCATTTTCTGGAAGTCCCATTTTTTCATTATCTTCAATTAATTTAAGACATGCGCTGTCAAGAAACTCAAGAGTTCTTGGAATAATTCCTGTTCCAATAATTTTTGGAATAAACTGTCCAGCACTGTCAAGCTCTTTAAAGCTTATAAGAAGTGTGACTATCTCTTCAGGCTGGGGAAGAACCCTGAGAGTTATTTTTGAGATTATTCCGAGAGTTCCTTCTGAACCGATGAAAAGCTCCTTTAATTCATATCCAACCACTCTTTTAAAGGTCTTTCCTCCAAAGCTGACAACATTCCCATTTGGAAGAACAACCTCAACTTCCATAACATAATTTCTTGTAACTCCATATTTTATTGCTCTTGGACCACCCGCATTTGTTGCCACATTCCCACCAATTGTGCAGTAATCAAGAGATGCAGGATCTGGAGGATAAAAAAGCTCATATATCAGGAGTTCATTTTGAAAATCACCATTTATTACCCCTGGTTCAACTGTGGCTGTAAAGTTTTTTGGATTTATCTCAAGTATTTGTTTCATTCTCTCAAGGCTGACCACAACAGAGTTTGAGTTGACAGGTACAGCTCCTCCAGCCATGCCTGTTCCAGCGCCTCTTGGAATTATCTTTAAACCCCTGTTTGATGCCCATCTGACAGTTCTTGCAATTTCCTGAGTATTCTTTGGCCATGCAACAGCTTCAGGAATGCTTCCCTTAGCATAGGAAGCATCATAACTGTAACATATGAGATCTTCCTTTTCAGTAGATATATCTATGCCTTGAATCAGTTTTATATCTTTCATGCCTGAACTCCTGCTTCACTGAGATTCAATGAAATCACTGTTGAAACCCCTTCTTCCTGCATTGTAACTCCATATATCTGCTCTGCATACTCCATCATCAATTTGTTATGTGTGATAATAAGAAACTGAGTTTTATTGCTCAGAAATTTAACCATTTTTCTGAATCTTAATGTATTTGGCTCATCAAGAAGGGCGTCAACTTCATCAAGAATGCATACAGGAGATGGACGAATTGAAAGACAGGCAAAAATAAATGCCAGAGCAGTGAGTGTTTTTTCTCCTCCTGAAAGCAGATTTATGTTATTTGATCTTTTACCCGGTGGTTGAACCCTTATGTCTATATCTGACTCAAGAATGTTGTTTTCATCAGTAAGAAACAGTTCAGCTCTCCCACCTTCAAAGAGTTCATTAAAAATCTCATTAAATCTAATATTAAGAATATCAAATGTTTCTCTTAGTTTCTTTTTTGTCATTGTGTTAATCTTTTTTATTGCTTCCTGAAGCTCCTTTATTGATGTATTCAGGTCTTTTTGCTGCAGGGTTAAAAAGCCGTATCTTTCTTTTACTTCTTCATATTCCCTTAAAATTTCTGTGTCTACAGGTCCTGTCTCTTTAAGCTGTGCTGAAAGCCTTGCTATTCTTTCTTTAAATGGTTCTGATTCTACGACGGGTTCAATTTCTTCTTTCAGTATATCAATTCCATAACGATTGAAGATATCATTCCATATATTCTCAAGCTTGATCATTTTTTCTCCTTCAATCACCTTTTTCTGCCCCAGCTTTGCTGTAATATTCTGCAGTTCTGTATTGAATCTGTGATAGTTTTTTTCAAATTCAATGGAAAGATTTTTCTCATTCAGAAAATCTTCCTGAAGTTTTTTCCTTTTCTCCTTCAGTTTCTCTATCTCTGAGAGTAGATACTCAATTTTTTCTTTTTTTTCAATTTTTCTTTCCTCAATAACCTTTATTCTTTCAGTTATCCCCTCAATTTCTATCTGGTTTTTTCTTTTTTTATCAAGCAATCTCTTAATGTATTCATTTAATCTTTTTATTTCAGAGTTTTTGCCATTGAGTTTTTCTTTAAGGGCTGAAAACTGAATTCTTTTTTGTGAGAGTTTTTCTTTTATTCTTTCATTTTTATTTGAGATTTCAGCCTGAGTTTTTTTTAATCTTTCAAGCTCTTCATTAACATTATCAATTGAAGATGATATCTCCTCAATCTCTGAAGAAATTCCCTCAATCAATTTTCTATATTTTGATATTTCATCATTCAGTGCCTTTTTTTCATTTTCAATATTATTAATTTTCTCTTTTATTAATTCGTATTCCTGAAGAAAACTTTTATATGCCTGTTCAGTATGAATTAGCTGTCTTTCAATATGTGAAATTTTTTCAGTTTTATTTTCAAGAAGTTTTTTCAGCTCTTCTTTCTCAAATCTTATTTTTTTAATTTCAGCTACAACAGTGTTAATCTGATCATGAATTTCTCTCCTTTCAGATTCTAATTCTTCAAGTATCCTTCTCTTTTTCAGAAACTCAAGACCTTTACCGACTTTTATGAATCCGTCAGGGAAAAGAGTTTCTCCATTAACTGTTATGAAATAAGCATCTGGCAATTCCTTTTTTAATTCAAGAGCTTTCATTAGATCATTCACAATGAATACATTTTCAAAGATTTTGCCTTCAATTCCTTTTTCCTTTATTTTTATAAAATCACTAAGTTTCCTGCAGTCAGGCAGGGAATACTCAGTAGTCTTTTTAAAAGGAGTATTCTTTAAAAAATAAAATTTTTTCTTTCTATCCTTTTCAATCTCCTCGACTCTATCAATAACAGAAGCTTTCAGCTTTTCATCTAAAAAACTTTCAACTGCGGACTCCAGTTCATGATTCACATCTATGCATTCAAGAAATAACATGTGCTTTCTGTCTTCTTCCCATATCTCTGAATGAACTGCCTCAATTCTGCCATTAATTACAGCTTCCTCTTTCTTTTTATCTATTAGCAAATTATTTTTCTGTTCTTCTGTTTTTTCAATTTCTGACAACTGATTCTGAATACTGTAAATATCTGAATTTTCCTTTTCAATTGCTTCCTTAAGAAGCTTTATCCTGCTTTCCTTATCTTTAATTTCCTTTTCTATATGATTGAGGTTTTCAAAGGCTTGCTTTTTTGTCTGATTTAAGGAATTTATTCTGTTTTCAGCACTATCAAGTGATTTTTTAACAGACTGATAAAGATTTTTTTTATCCGCAAGCTCTGTTGAAAGATTAAAGAGAATTTTTCTTTTTTTATCTATCTCCTTTTCAAGAATAGAGATTTCTCCTTGATACTCTAAAACAGCACTTTCTTTTTCAATAACCTCCATTTGAATGGATTTTATTAATTCTTCAATTTTCCCAGATTCAAAGACATTACTCTGAAGTTCCTTCTTAAGTTTTTCTGTTTCATTTGTCAGTCCCTGATTTTCTTCCTGAAGCCTTCTTAAATGTGCTTCTTTATTCTGTTTCTCCTGTGTCAAAAGAGCAAGCTCCTTTTCTGTGCTTGCATTTTCAAGCTCTGCTTGCTTCAGTCTTTTATCAACTTCTTGAATTTCGGACTCTATTAAAGATATTTTTTCCTTTTGAGTTTCAATTTTTTCAATAAGGCTGTTTATTTCAATCTTTAATTTAGACTGTTCTGCTTCAAGGCTCTCAATATCTGCCTTGACAGTTATTAGTTCATTATAAAGTTCTGAGGCCTCTTTTTTAGCAAGTTTTAACTCAAGATTTTTCAGTTCTTCTATTATTTTTTTATACCTTTCAGCTTTTTTGACCATTTTTTCAAGAATATTGAGTTGCTTTCTGATTTCTGTAATAAGGTCATCAACTCTCTGAAGATTTTCTTTTGCTGATTGAAGCTTTACTTCAGCTTCGGTTTTTTTAAATTTATATATTGAAATTCCTGCACACTCTTCAAGAAGTGCCCTTCTTTGAGAAGGCTTGAAAAGAATCTCATTTATCTTTATCTGATCAATAATTGAATATGTTCTTATGTCAACCCCTTCAGAGAGAAATATCTCTTTTATATCTTTAAGTCTGGAATGTTTACCATTGATAAGGAAAAGGGATTCTCCTGTTCTGTAAACCCTTCTTTTTATTTCTTTTTCTTCCTGTTCAGGTTCTTTTCCATCTGTTGGTTCCTTTTTAATGGTAAAAAGGATGGTAACTTCAGCAAGTCCCTTTTCTCTTTTTGAAGCAGAACCCTGAAATATTATATCTTCCATTTTTTCTCCGCGGAGAGTCCTTGGATTATGTTCTCCAAGAATCCATCTGAAGGCATCAACAATATTGCTTTTTCCTGTTCCATTTGAACCTACAAGGCATGTTATTCCTTCGTTGAGTACAATTTTTGTTTTCTCAGGAAAGGATTTAAATCCGTTGAGTTCTATCCATTTTATTCGCATAAAATATTTTAGCCTATTTCAGGTTTAAAAGCTTTAATGAATATATAAAAATTTTTTATTTGACCAAAAAACTCTATATATTATACTGTTGAATAACGTTAAATTTTATGGTATAATTTTCACAAATTTCAACAGAAGGAGGAAAATATGACAAAGAAGTATGACACACCATTATTGGATGAACTTGAAAAGGGTCCTTTCCCGAGTTTTGTTACAGAAATCAAAAAAGCAGCAGAGAAAAATCCTATGGCAGCAGATTTGTTAGGTCAGTTAGAGGAAAGTTACAGAACCAAAATAACTTACTGGAAGCATGGAGGAATTGTTGGAGTAAGAGGCTATGGAGGAGGAGTTATTGGAAGATATTCAGAATTAGCTGACAAATATCCGAATGTTGCTCACTTTCATACTTGTCGTATTAATCAGCCTGCAGGATTATTTTATACTTCTGCAGCAATAAGATTTTATTGTGACCTCTGGGACAGATTTGGAAGTGGACTTACAAACATGCATGGTTCAACAGGTGATACAGTTTTATTAGGAACCACCACCGATAATCTTGAACCAATTGCTACTGTATTGAGCCTTAATGGTTTTGACATTGGTGGTTCAGGTTCTGCATTGAGAACACCAAGTTGCTGTGTTGGACCAGCAAGATGTGAATGGTCAATGATTGATACTCTTGATATTACCTATGATTTAACTCAGGAGTTTCAGGATGAGCTTCACAGACCACAGTTTCCATATAAATACAAAATTAAAGTAGTTGGATGTCCTATTGACTGCAATGCAGCAATTGCCCGTGCAGACTGCTCAATAATCGGAACATGGAAGGGTCCAATAGCAATTGACCAGGACAGAGTAAGAGATTATGCAAAGAAGGGAATGAATATTCAGGAAGAAATTGTCAATATGTGTCCTGGAAAATGCATAACCTGGGATGGTAACACTCTTAAAATAAATGATGAAGACTGTGTACACTGTTTCCACTGCATAGCAAAGCTTTCAGGAGCATTAAAACCAACTCCTCCATTTGGAGCAACAATTTTAATAGGTTCAAAAGCTCCATTTGTTATAGGAGCAACTCTTTCATGGGTAATAATTCCATTTATGGAGATGAAACCACCATATCAGGAGATAAAAGACCTTACAAGAAAATGGTGGGAGTGGTGGAGTGAATATGGGAAAAACAGAGAAAGAATTGGTGAACTTATAATCCGCCGTGGTATGAGAGAGTTCCTTGAAATTTCTGAACTTGAGCCTATACCAGAGATGATTAAAGAGCCAAGAAGAGATCCATTCTTCTTCTGGAAAGAGGGAGACCTTGAAGGAAAACCATGGGAAGCATGGTTAAAATAAAAAAAGGAGGTTAAACATGGGTGAGATTCCTGAAAAATTTTTTATACCTGAAGTTGTTGATGTAAAACAAAGAGTAACAGATATAGGACCACCTCATTACAAAAACTTTTTACCACCAGTAATTCAGAAAAACTATGGAGACTGGAAAACCCATGAGATTTTAAGCCCGGGGTTAATGGTTCACATAGCAAATTCTGGAGATAAAATCTGGACTGTAAGAATTGCTTCTCCAAGAATTTTAAGTACAACAACATTAAGGGAGTTTGCTGATATTGCTGATAAATACTGTGATGGATATTTCAGATTCACAACAAGAAACAATGTAGAGTTTCTTGTATCAGATGAATCAAAAGTTCAACCTCTAATTGATGAGCTTAAAGCAAAGAAATTCATGATTGGCGGAATTGGTCCAAGAGTAAGTAATATTGTTCATACTCAGGGATGGGTTCACTGTCATGGTTCTGCAACAGATGCATCAGGACTGGTAAAATGTATAATGGATGAGCTTGCTGATTACTTTACAACAAAGGAGCTTCCAAATAAAGTAAGGCTTGCAGTTGCGTGCTGTACAAACATGTGTGGTGCAGTTCACTGCTCAGATATAGCTCTTGTTGGAATTCATACAAAGGTGCCAAGAGTTGATCACGTGAAGTTCAAAGACCTCTGTGAGCTTCCAACAACAATGGCAGCATGTCCAACAGCAGCAATAACACCTGATCCAGCAAAGAAATCAATTAAACTCAATGAACAGAAATGCATGTATTGTGGTAACTGCTTCTCAGTCTGTCCTGCTATGCCTATTAAGGATGCTGAAAATGATGGAGTTGCAATAGTTGTTGGAGGGAAAGTTGGTAATTTGAGAACAAGACCAAAATTTTCAAAACTTGCAGTTCCCTATCTTCCTAACAATCCTCCAAGATGGCCTGAGGTTACAAAGGCTATAAAGAAAATACTTGATGCATACATTGCTGGTGCAAAGAAGCATGAAAGAGTTGGAGAATGGATTGAAAGGATTGGCTGGGAAAAGTTCTTTGCAGTAACAGGAATACCATTCACATGGCAGCATGTTGATGACTGGACTTACGCTTTTGAGACATTCAGAACTTACGCACATATTAAATGGGTTAAATAATCAAAAGGAGGGCAAAGCCCTCCTTTTAAATTAAGAAAGGAGTTGAGATTTTATGGAGAAGGAGGAGCTTAAAAAACAGATTTACAATCTTATTAAGGAAGCTGCTGGAAAGAAGAAATACAAACAGATGGATGTTATAAAGCATTTTAGAAATCTTGGTGTAGCTGATGCAGAAACAAAGGAAGCAATCAGGGAACTTATAGATTCTGGTCAGTTAATCTACACTTACATGGGTGGCAGTTACATAGAGCTTGGTACAAAGCTGGAAGAATTTGAAAAGAAAATAATGGAGTAAGAAAAGAAAGAGGGAGATAAAAAACCTCCCTCTTTTTATGTCCTTTCTTAAAGAGAAAGCATATCAAATAGTAGAAATCCTTAAAGAAAAAAGGAAAATTTTATCTATTGCTGAATCCTGCACTGGTGGTCTTATTTGTTCTTCAATTACTGATATTCCAGGTGCAAGCATAGTTTTTGCTGGCGGAGTTATTGTTTATGCCACAGAGATGAAAAAAAAGATTCTGGGTGTTCCTCAAGAAGTCTTCAGCTACGGAGTTATCTCTCAAGAAATGGCTACCGCTATGGCTATTTCAGTGAAATCTCTTACAGGTTCTGATTATTCAATAGCAACAACAGGCAATCTCGGTCCTGATACAATGGAAGGAAAGCCAAAAGGTCTTATTTATATAGCAGTAGCAACTCCAGAGAAAGTTTATGTTAAAAAGTTAAATTTACAGGGTGACAGACTATCAAATAAAATAGAGGCAACCATTGAAGCATTGAAACTTCTTCTGGGAGTGATTGAATGAAGGAAATACCTGAGGATATAAAGAAAGAAATAGAAAGGCTTGTTAAAGAGATAAACTATCACAACTATCGCTACTATGTTCTTGATAGCCCGGTTATATCAGATGAAGAATATGACATGATGCTAAGAAGACTTAAGGAACTTGAAGAAAAATGGGAATATATTCTGCCTGACTCACCCACTCAGAGAGTTGGTGCAGCACCCTCAGAGAAGTTTGAAAAAGTTGAGCACAGAGAACCCATGCTTTCACTTGATAATGCTTTTTCAATTGAGGAATTAAAAGATTTTGATGCAAGGGTGAAAAGACTTCTTGGAATTGATGAACAGGTAGAATACACGGTAGAGCCAAAGTATGATGGATTGGCAGTTGAACTTTCATATAAAAATGGTTTGTTATATAAGGCATCAACTCGTGGAGATGGCTATGTTGGTGAGGATATAACACAGAATATTAAGACAATAAAATCAATTCCTTTAAGGATTGAAGGTGTTGAAAAAATCCCTGAGGAGATTGACATAAGAGGCGAGGTTTACATGAACATTGATGAGTTTGAGAGAATAAACAGGGAAAGAATCCTGAAAGGAGAGTTAGTTTTCGCAAATCCAAGAAATGCAGCCAGTGGCTCAGTGCGCCAGCTTGACCCATCTATTACTGCAAGCAGAAAACTGCATATGTCATGCTATGGAGTAGGATATGTAAGAGGATTAGAGTTTGAAACTCAGTTTGAGTTTATTCAGTGGCTCAGAACTGCGAGATTTCCTGTTCCAGCATATGTTAAGGTTGTAAAGGGAATTGACGAGGTTATCCGATCAATAAAAGAGATTGAAGAGTTAAGACACGGATATCCATTTGAAACTGATGGAGCTGTTATTAAGGTTAATAGTTTCACTCTTCAGAAACGCCTTGGCACAAAAACACGTGAACCAAGATGGGCTATTGCATATAAATATCCTGCACATCAGGGAATTACTGTTCTTGAGGAAATTTTGCCAAGTGTTGGAAGAACAGGAGTTATCACACCTGTTGCAATTCTGAAACCTGTAAGAATAGGCGGAGTTACAGTGAGCCGTTCAACTCTTCATAACTGGGATGAGGTGAAAAGAAAGGATATCAGAATCGGTGATCATGTGATTGTTGAAAGAGCTGGAGAGGTTATTCCTCACATAATCGGAGTTATTGTAGACAGAAGAACTGGCAGGGAAAAAGAGCCTGAGATCCCTGAGCATTGTCCTGTTTGTGGTTCAAAAACAGTAAGGGAATCTGGAGAGGTGGCACTTAAATGTATTAACTTTAACTGTCCTGCACAGGTTGAGGAACGTATAAAGCATTTTGCCTCCCGTAGAGCCATGAATATTGAGGGACTTGGAGACAAAACTGTTACACTTCTTCATGAAAGAGGACTAATAAAAAGCTTTGTTGATATTTATAAACTCAGGCAGGAAGATATTAGAGAACTGCCTGGTTTTGCAGAGCTTTCCTCAAAAAAACTCATTGAAGCAATTGAACGCAGTAAAAGGACAACACTTGGAAGATTTCTTTATGCTCTTGGAATAAGTCAGGTTGGTGAGTATGCTGCCAAGCTTCTTGCACAGAACTTTAAAACCCTTGAGGAGCTTTTTCATGTAAAAATGGAGCAACTTGTTGAGATTCCTCAGATTGGGGAGAAAACAGCCAGAGCGATTGAGGAGTTTTTCAATAATGAAGAAAACCTTAAGGCAATTGAGGAATTAAAATCAATGGGGCTTATGGTTGAAAATCCTGATTATCAGGAAAAAGAAAAGCCTGCTCCACTTAAAGGTCTCACCTTTGTAATAACAGGCACACTTCCCAGACCAAGATATGAAGTTCAGGAATTGATTGAAAAAGCTGGTGGCAATGTTTCATCTTCTGTTTCAAAAACCACGGATTATCTTGTAGTTGGTGAAGAGCCTGGAAGCAAGCTTGCAAAAGCTAAAACCTTAGGTGTAAAAACTATTTCTTATGAAGAACTTCTCAAGATGCTGGAGTCTTAGTTCTCTTTTTGAGTAATTGGAATAGCCTCCTCAATCAAAAGAATCGGTATATCTTCCTTTATTGGATAATATACTGAACAGTTCTTGCAAATAAGTCTTTCTTTTTCAGGTTCATAAATTAAATCTCCCTTACATTTTGGACAGACTATGATTTCAAGAAGTTCCCTGTCAAGAGCCATATATCACCTTCCTGAGTCTTTTTAAAGCTTTTTCCTTTCCAACAATTTCAAGAACTTCATATATTCCGGGACTTACTGTGCTTCCTGTTATAGCAACCCTTACAGGCTGTGCAACCTGAGCAAGTTTTAACCCCTTTTTATTTACCATATCCATAAATATTTTTTCAATTTTATCCTGGGTAAATTCTTCAAGCTGAGCAAGCTTTTCTGTGATTTCTTTAAGGAGCGGCATGGTTTTATCGTTTATATATTTTTCTTTGGCTTCTGGTTCAATCTCAACATACTCAAGGAGATAGTATCTCATTGCATTGGCAAGCTCTTTAAGGGTTCTGCATCTTTCTTTAAGAGACTTTATTGCCTTGCATGCCCAATTTAAATCCATATTTTCATCTTCCTTAATATATCCCTCCTTTATAAGAAAAGGCTTTACAAGTTCAAAAAGTTTTTCCTCAGGAGTCATTTTTATGTATTCACTGTTAAGCCAGAGAAGTTTCTCTGGATCAAAAATCGCATTTGCTTTTCCCACCTGATCTAAATCAAAGTATTTGATTAGTTCCTCCCTTGTAAAAATCTCCTGATCTCCATGAGACCATCCAAGACGGGCAAGATAATTCACAACTGCATCTGATAAATATCCTTCATCTCTGTAGGCAAGCACACTTGTGGCACCATGCCTTTTACTTAAACGGGCTCTGTCCCTGCCAAGAATCATTGGTATATGGGCAAACTCTGGCGGGTTTATCCCAAGAGCATGGTAAATATGAATCTGCTTTGGTGTGTTATTAAGATGGTCTTCTCCCCTTATTACATGGGTTATACCCATTTCATAATCATCAACAACAACACAGAAATTATAAGTAGGAGTGCCATCACTGCGTAATATAACAAGGTCTTCAATTTCACTGTTTTTGAATGTAACCCTGCCTTTAACTAAATCATTTACAATAGTTTCACCCTCAACAGGCATTTTAAACCTTATTGCAAAAGCTCTGTCAATTACCTGCTTAAGATTTCTGCATCTGCGGTCATATCTCGGAGGCCTGCCTTCCTGCATTGCTTTCTGCCTTCTTTCTTCAAGCTCCTCGGGTGTGCAGTAGCAACGATAAGCCTTACCTTCCTGAAGGAGTTTATATGCGTAGGCTCTGTATATTTCCATTCTGTCAGTCTGTCTGAAAGGACCATCATCCCAGTTGAGTCCCAGCCACTTCATTGCTTCAATTATTGATTCAATATATTCTTCAGTGGAGCGAGATCTGTCAGTATCTTCAATCCTTAAAATAAATTTTCCATTGTTATGCCTTGCAAATAGCCAGTTGAAAAGAGCAGTCCTTGCTCCTCCTATATGAAGGTGTCCTGTTGGAGAAGGTGCAAATCTGACCTTTACCAGAGTTCCTCCCTAAGTTTGTTTATAAAATAGTATAACATAGGATTTTTAAAATAACTTTGACACAACTTTTACACTATGCTATATTACTTTAAAATGCCTGCAAAAATAACATCAGAAAGGTTAACAATAGGAGCATTTCTCCTAAAAAAAGGAATAATTTCTGAAAAACAGCTTATTGATGCCCAGGCAGTACAGAAGATTGAAGGAATAAAAATCGGTGCAGCTCTTGTAAAACTTGGTTATATAACAGAAGACCAGCTTGTTCAGGCATTAAGTGAGCTTTACGGGTATCCTGTATTCAAATTTAATATTTCAAGCATTGATTATTCAGCTTTCAGACTAATTCCAGAGGATGTAATAAAAGGATACAAATTAATTCCTGTTTCAAGAGTCGGAAACATTGTGAATGTGGTAATTACAGATCCTTCAAATGATATAGCCTTAGAACAGATAAAGTTTTTTTTAAGTGGTTTTAAAATAAATTTTCATATAGGGAAGGATTCAGAAGTAAAAAGCATAATAAATCAGGTATTTGGAGAAACAGAAGATAGAATTTACTCAACTGAAACAGTTCATGAACTTGTTGAAAGCGCTGTTAAAGAAGATATATCAGTAGCAGAAACCCAGGAAACTGAAGTAACTCTCACAGAAATAGATGCACCTTTAATAAGGCTTGTCAATCAGATAATTGTTAACGCAATTTCAAAAAGAGCAAGTGATATTCATATAGAACCATTTGAAGAGAATGTATATGTCAGGTATAGAATAGACGGAGTTTTACACGATGTTCTCACCCTGCCTGCAAAGCTAAAAAGTGCTCTTATTACAAGAATTAAAATCATGTCAAATATGGATATATCTGAAAAAAGGCTTCCTCAGGACGGAAGAATAAGGATGAAGATGGGCAAGAGAGAGGTTGATTTCAGAGTATCAACCCTTCCTTCAATTTTTGGAGAAAAGGTTGTTTTGAGGGTTCTTGAAAAAGGCTCACTCCAGCTTGACCTAACAAAGCTTGGTTTTGAAGAAACTTCCCTAAACTTTTTCCTTGAAGCTCTCAGCAAACCATATGGAATGATACTTGTTACCGGACCAACAGGTTCTGGTAAAACAACAACTCTTTATTCTGCGATTATGAAGGTTAGAAAACCTGAGGTAAATATTGTTACTGTTGAAGATCCAGTTGAGTACACCCTTCCGAGAATCACGCAGGTTCAGGTTCAGGAAGAAATTGGAAGAACATTTGCTCAGGTGCTCAGATCATTTTTAAGGCAGGACCCTGACATAATCCTTGTTGGTGAGATAAGAGACTTTGAAACTGCAGAGATAGCAATAAAAGCAGCTCTTACAGGGCATCTTGTTTTGAGCACACTTCATACAAATGATGCACCAAGTACAATTACAAGACTTATAAATATGGGGATAGAGCCTTTCTTGATTGCCTCATCTGTTATATTGATAGTTGCTCAGAGACTTGTTAGAAGACTTTGTGAAAGCTGTAAAAAGGAGCAGAAGATAAGCAAAGATGTACTGATTAGTTTCGGTTTCCCTGAGAAGGAAATTGATGGATTAAAAATATATGAGCCTCAGGGATGTCCTGAATGTAACGGAACAGGATATCGTGGAAGAGTTGCTTTATATGAGGTTATGCCAATAAAGGATGAAATTAGAGAACTTATTTTAACAGGTGCTTCAGCAACTGAAATTAAAAAGGAGGCAATAAAACTCGGGATGCTTACCTTAAGACAGTCAGGAATAAGAAAGGTAATGACAGGAGTAACAAGTATAGAAGAGGTTTTAAGGATTACGGTGGAAGACTGATGAATAAGCTTGAAATTTTACTAAAAGCAGCAGGCAAAATAACAAGAGAGAAAAATTTAAATAATCTGATAGGAATTCTTTCAGATCTTGCAAAGGATATAATTGAGGTTGACCGTTGCAGTCTCTTTCTCATAGATGAGAATAAAAAAGAGTTATATACAATTTTTGCACACGGTGTAAAAGAAATCAGAATTCCTCTGACCACAGGTATAGCAGGATATGTTGTCAGAACAGGTAGAAACTATGTAACAGAGGATGCTTACAAAAGCAGGTTTTTCAATCCAGAGGTTGATAAAATCTCAGGATACAGAACAAGAAATATTCTTGCTGTTCCTGTATTTGATTCTCGGAATAAAGTCATAGGGGTATATCAGGCAATAAATAAAAAGGACAGATTCAGCAGTGCAGATATTAAACTTATGAAACTTATTGCTGAATTTGCAGGTGCTTCTTTGGAAACAAAAATACTTTATGAAAAAATTAAGGAACTTCACAAAAAAGCCCTCATAAAGCTCTCAAAGATAGCTGAATATAAAGATCCTGAATCTCCAAATCACTTATTAAGGGTAGGACTTATGTCAAGCCTGTTAGGAGAGAAACTTGGAATGGATGGGGAAAAGTGTGAACTTCTTATGTTAGCCTCAACAATGCATGATATCGGGAAAATAGGAATTCCTGATAGTATTCTTCAGAAATCAGGCAAGCTTGATCCTGATGAGTGGGAAATAATGAAAAAACATCCCATAATTGGATATGAGATACTTCACGATGATGAAAGTGAGCTTCTTCAAATGGCAGCAATAATTGCATTAGAGCATCATGAAAGATGGGATGGTAAAGGTTATCCCTTTGGCAGGAAAGAAAAAGAAATCTCAGTATGGGCAAGAATAGTAAGCATAGTTGATAACTTTGACAGCCTTACAATTGATAAAAATAACAGGGAGTCATGGAGCATTAACGAGGCTGTTAATTACATAAAAGTTATGCAGGGAAAAGCATTTGATCCTGAAATTACAAGTATTTTTCTTGAAAATATTGAAAAAATTCTTGAGATAAAAGAAAAATATAAAGATTGATGGAAGAAAATATTCTTACAGAACATCTTAAAGGGCTTCTTGAGTTTTCAACAATTATTAATTCTTCCCTTGAAATTGAAGAAATAAGAAAAAGAGCAATTGAGGCTTCTATGAAGCTTGTAAACTGTGAGGCAGGAAGCCTTCTTCTTTATGATGAGGAATCAGGGGAGCTTTATTTTGATGTTGCTCTTGGTGAAAAGGCTGAGAAAATAAAAACAATAAGGCTTAAGCCGGGAGAAGGAATCGCGGGATGGGTTGCTGAAAACAAACAGGCGGTTATAATAAACGATGTTCAGAATGATCCGAGATTTTTCAGAGGAGGAGACGAAAAATCAGGTTTCAAAACAAAGACCATGATATCTGTTCCTGTAATGATAAAGGAAAGACTTATAGGAGTTCTTCAGGCAATAAATAAAAGAAACTCCTTTTTTAATGAGTATGATCTTGAATTGCTAAAGGCACTATCATGTCAGGTTGCTGTAGCAATAGAAAATGCAAGACTTTACAGTGAACTGAAGGAAACATTTTATGCAATTGTTTTTGCTCTGGCAGATACAATAGAAAAGAGAGATCCCTATACAGGCGGGCACACAAAAAGGGTTATGGATTATAGCGTTTCAACAGGTATTGAAATGGGATTGAGTAAAAAAGAGCTTGAAAACTTAAAGCTTGCAGCCATTCTTCATGACATTGGCAAAATTGGAATAAGAGATGTAATACTGCTTAAGGAAGGAAAGCTAACTGATGAAGAATTTAAAATTATAAAGAATCACACAATTTACGGTGCGGAAATTCTTGAGTATGTGAAACAGCTTAAAGATATTGTTCCAGGAGTAAAATATCATCATGAAAATTTTGATGGCACAGGATATCCTGAAAAGCTCAGAGAAGAAAATATTCCTTTGATTGCAAGGATTATTGCAGTTGCTGATACATTTGATGCAATGACAACAGACAGACCATACAGAAAGGGGCTACCAATCAATTCAGCATTTGAGGAGTTGAAAAGAAAGGCTGGAACACAGTTTGATCCTCAGGTTGTAGATGCATTCATAAGAGCATTTAATAAAATGGAGGCGAAAGCAAATGAGGATTAAAGTTCTTGGAGCATCCGGTTCTGATGTGCCAGGACGTAAGCTTTCGTCATTTCTTCTGAACAGTAAAATACTTTTTGATGCTGGAGGAGTTACAGGTTCTTTGAGTTTAAAGGCACAGCAAAAAATAGAGCATATATTTATAACTCATGCTCATCTTGATCATATAAGAGATATTCCTTTTCTTGCTGATAACATGATACTTGGTGGAAAATCAAAGCAGATAAATATATTTTCAATAAAGGAGGTTGTTGATGATATAAAAAAGCATCTGTTAAATCACAGGCTATGGCCAGATTTTACAGTTATTCCAAATGCCCATGAATCAATTTTAAAGGTTAAAATACTTAAAGAAGAAGGTTTTATCAGAGTAAATGGATACAGGATAACAGCATACAGAATGAATCACACAGTTCCGGCAGTTGGTTACCTTGTTGAGAAAGATGGTAAGAGTTTTTTTTACACAGGTGATACAGGTTCTGTGCCAGAAACATGGAAAAAACTCGCAGATAAACATCTTGATGCTCTGATTATTGAGGTTTCCTTCCCGAATACCATGAAAGACCTTGCAATAAAAACAGGGCATTTAACTGCTCAGCTTCTTTTTGAAGATTTAATGATATTCAATCATCCTCCTGAAAAAATATTTATAACTCATGTAAAACCTTTTTACAGACATGAGATAGAGAGAGACTTAAAGGGATATTCAAGATACAGGGTAAAAATTCTTAATGGAGGAGAAACAATAAAAATTTAATTTAATGAAAATAAAAAAGCTCAAAAAAAGCCTTCTTCTGATAGGATTTCTTATTACAGTTTTTTTCTCAATTCTTTTTTATCTAAAGCCTTACCCCGTAGAAATTGTTGATATGAAGATTTATGATCTGTTTTTTCACCTCAGGGGCAAACAATTTCCCCCACAGAGCATAGTTATTGCAGCAATAGATGAGTCTTCACTTGAAAAACTTGGGAGATGGCCATGGAGCAGAGATAAAATAGCAAAACTTATAGATAAACTCTCAGAGTTTCAGGCTGCTGTTATTGCTCTTGATATAATATTCAGCGAATCAGATGTAAATGATAGAGTTTTAGCTGAAAGTATTTCAAAAGCAGGAAATGTAATTTTACCTGTTGTTTTCTTTTTTAATTCTAATGATTATTCACCAAAAACTTCTCTGTTCGCTTCTGCTCTGAATGTTTCAAATTACAAAAAATTTGAAAACTACCCTCCAATCTTTTCAAAGAGTGTTCTTTCACCAGTAAAAATTCTTGAAGAAAGTTCTGCAGGATTCGGTCATATAAACATGTTTCCCGATCCTGATGGAACAATAAGATGGGAAGTTTTATTTATAGAGTATTACGGTCATTTAATTCCATCCCTATCAGTCAGGACAGCTTCAATGTATCTTGGAATTCCTAATGAAAAACTGCTGGTAGATGCAACCCGGGGCATCTATTTTGGCAAAAGATATATTCCAACTGATCCATGGGGGAAAATTTTGATTCCATACTATGGAGGGAATGAAATATTTAAATATATCCCAATTGTTGATATTCTTGAAAATAAGGTAAAAAGGGAAGACATTGAAGAAAAGATTGTTCTTGTCGGTGCAACAGCTGTTGGAATTTATGATCTGAGGGTTACTCCAATGAGTTCAGCCCTTCCGGGAGTTGAGAAACATGCCAATGTTATTGCTTCAATTATTGATGGAAAAACTCTTCTACCAGCCTCGTCTCATGTTGTTTTATTATTGATTTTTTTATCAGGAATATTAAGCATTTTATTTTATCAGAGATTAAAAGCAGGATACTCTGTAATTGTTCTGGTATTTTTAGTTGGTACAGTTTTTATTGTTTCCTTTTTTTTGTTTAAGAACGGAATCTGGCTTTCTGTTGTTTATATTTCAGGAAATTTAGTTATTCAGTTTTTAACAACAATAACACTTAAGTATGCTTACTCTGAAAAGGAAGCAAGACAGATAAGAAGAATATTTTCCAGTTATGTTACTGAAAAGGTTGTAAATGAACTTATTAAAAATCCTTCAATGGCAAAACTTGGAGGGGAAAGAAGAAAAATCACAGTTATGTTCTCTGATATAAGAGGGTTTACAGCTCTATCTGAAAAGCTTGCGCCAGAAAATGTTGTTGATCTGCTCAACGAATATTTTACTGCAATGACAGAGGTTATTTTTAAATGGGAAGGTACACTTGATAAATTCATGGGTGATGCAATAATGGCATTCTGGGGAGCACCACTGCCACAGTATGATCATGCAGAAAGAGCTTTAAACTGTGCAATTGAGATGATTAAAACACTCAGAGCCTTACATCAAAAGTGGACTGCCGAAGCAAGACCAATACTGAAAATAGGAATTGGAATAAATACTGGAGAAGCCCTTGTTGGAAACATTGGAGCTGAGGGCAAAAAGATGGATTACACAGTAATTGGTGATAATGTAAATCTTGCATCAAGGCTTGAGGGTTTGAACAAACAATTTAACTCTGAAATATTAATTTCTGAGTTTACATTTGATGAACTGAAAGAGAAAATTCAGTTTCAGGGTTTAATAGATATTGAGCCACTGGGAGAGATTTCAGTAAAGGGTAAAGAAAAACCAGTTAAAATATATAAAGTCACTGTAAAGTAATTTAATGGATAAATTGACATATTGTGGAAAAATATATTAGAAAAAACTATGAAGAATCGTTATTATTCATTTGGAGAATACTTGAAAGAAATCTTTGGCAAAAAAGTCTACAAGGTAAATGTGGACGCTGGGTTTACATGTCCAAACAGAGACGGCACAATAGGTGTAACTGGCTGTATTTACTGTAACAATGCATCATTCAGACCTCCAAGCTGTGAACCTACAAAGCCTTTAAAAGATCAGATTCTTGATGGGATAGAATATTTAAAAGGTAGGTACAAAGCAAAGGCATTTGTTGTTTATTTTCAGCCATATACAAACACATATGCGCCTGTTGAACATCTTGAAAAGCTTTATAAAGAAGCTCTTTCTTATCCTGAAGTTGTAGGTCTTGCAATCGGCACTCGTCCAGATTGTGTGGACAGTGAAAAACTTAATTTACTCAAGGAACTTTCCAGAACTCACATGATAATTGTTGAGTACGGAATGCAGTCTATGTATGATAAATCTCTTAAATATGTAATGAGGGGTCATGACTATGCTACTTTTCTCAAGGCTGTATATGATACCCATGAAAAGGGCATTTTAGTTGGAGCACATATCATAGTGGGACTTCCGCCAGAGACAAGAGAGGAATCCCTTCAGATGGCAGATGAGATAAACCGTCATCCCATAAAGTTTCTTAAAATTCATCAGCTTCAGGTTATAAAGGATACTGTTCTTGCCCGTATTTATGAGAAGTGTCCTTTTAAGGTTTTTGAATATGAAGAATATCTTGATTTTGTCATAGATTTTCTTGAAAGACTTCGTCCAGATATTGTTATTCAGAGACTTTTTTCCACATCGCCTGAAGAAATTTTAGTTGCACCTAAATGGAATCGCTCAAAACAGCAGATCTTGAATGATATAAATAAAAGACTTGAGGAAAGGAATGCTCGCCAGGGTTCAAAGTGCTCACTTAATAGGTATAGAGCCCTATGCTGTTGATGTAGAAGTTGACATAGCTCAAAGAGGATTGCCTCATTTCAATATTGTGGGACTTCCAGATACAGCAGTCAAAGAATCTCGTGATAGAATAAAAGCTGCTTTTAAAAATACAGGATTTTCCTTTCCCATAAAACAGATTACCGTTAACCTTGCACCAGCAGACTTAAAAAAAGAAGGCTCATCCTTTGACCTTCCCATTGCCATAGGCATTCTTTCTGCAGAAGGACACATTCCAAAAGAAGTTCTCAAGGATTTTTTAATTGTTGGAGAGCTATCTCTTGAAGGCAAAGTAAGGGCTATTAAGGGGACTTTATGTATTGTATCAAAGCTAAAAGATAGTGAAATTAAAAAAATCATAATTCCTAAAAGCAATGCCTACGAGGCAGGAGTTGTTACGGATGTGAATGCCTATCCTGTGGAAAATCTCGGAGAGGCAGTGGATTTTTTAAAAGGTGAAAAATCCATTAACCCCTTTAAAGCAGATATTAATTTCTATGATGATGTTAGTTATTATGAAGACCTTGCAGAAGTAAAAGGACAGTTTCAGGCAAAAAGGGCTTTAGAGATTTCAGCAGCAGGCGGGCATAACATTTTGTTTATTGGTCCGCCAGGAAGTGGAAAAAGTATGCTTGCAAAAA
>Ga0207433_10000414_pt1 | contig 98708 bp, 89 predicted proteins | sample YelNatPaOPGAMG01_FD_187559 | JGI IMG/M metagenome (GOLD analysis project Ga0207433, IMG submission 187559) | Hot spring thermophilic microbial communities from Obsidian Pool, Yellowstone National Park, USA - OP-RAMG-01 (SPAdes) (version 3) | ecosystem: Environmental > Aquatic > Thermal springs...
ATAACTACATACCATGCATTAAGGATGAATGCGATGAGGAACATGCAAAAATGCTTCTAAAATCAATAATGATAATGCTGAACGAAACATGGATAAATAGAAGAGTTAAAGCAAAAGAATTCATAGAGAATACAATACCCATGATAAAGGTGATAAAACATGCTTAAGTTTACAAGACGGTAATTCACAACATAAATATATATTGTTACAGTATAATTTTTATTATGGGTGGATTTTTTATTGCTTTTGAAGGTATTGATGGGGCCGGTATTACAACTCAAGCTAATCTTCTTGAAAAATATCTTAGGGGGAAGGGTTTTAATACGTTTCTAACTAAGGAGCCTACAAATGGATTAATTGGTGGTTTAGTAAGGGCTTGTTTAAGAGGTGAATGGCGTACATCTGCTAGAGCGCTACAGCTACTTTTCACAGCTGATCGTGCTCACCATTTAGAGTATGAGATAATTCCAGCTTTAAATAGTGGTAAAACCGTTATTTGTGATCGATACATGTTTTCAACAATTGCCTACGGCTCCATTGAGCTTGAGTATGAATGGCTTAAACAGTTAAACTCTAAGTTTCCAATACCTGACTTAACGTTAATTATTGATGTAAAGCCTGAAACCTCAATTAGAAGAATTGGAAGCTCAAGAGTAGGATATGAGCTTTTTGAGGATTTAGGTAGGCTTGAAAAGGTTAGGAGGATATATGTTGAGCTTATAGTAAGAGATTTTGGAAATATACATGTAATAAACGGTGAGGAAAGCATTGATAAGATACATAGCGAGGTTAGGAGGGTTGTTAATAAATACCTTTAGGAGCTATTATTTATCCTCCATAACTCCAATCATGCTGGGAAGTCTAGGATAGTTTATGAGTTGCTGAATATACTCTATCTATAGAAAAACTTATAAGAGCTTTACTTCTATATGTGCTATTAAGGTGGTTAATTATTGATCTGCAGAAATTTAAGCTTACAGGCTTAAACATTAAGGAGATTGAGGATTCCTCAAGGGAGTTTTGGAGGCTACATGATGTTCCAAGGCTTTGGAGAAGGTTTGAGGAGGGTAAGCCTATATATTCGTTTCTTGAAGGCCCCCCTACTGTTAACGGCTTCCCCCACGTAGGCCATATTCGCGGTAGAACGTATAAGGACGTTGTTTTAAGATATTATAGGCTTAAAGGCTATACCCTATGGGCTCAGGGTGGATGGGATGAGCAGGGTCTTCCAGTTGAGCTTGAGGTTGAGAAGAAGCTTAAGCTTAAAACTAAGAGGGATATTGAATCTATAGGTTTTGAAAGGTTTTCTGAGGAATGTAATGATCTTGTTAACTATTATTTAAGGTATTGGAGGGATATTGGAACTGAGAGGCTTGGATTATGGCTTGATCTTGAAAACGCCTATGAAACAAGAAATCCTAAATATATTGAGCATACATGGGCATTCGTAAAGTATGCGTGGGAGAAGGGATTGCTTTTCGAGGATTATAGGGTTCTAGCTTTCTGTCCAAGATGTGAAACTGCGTTAAGCGATGCTGAGGTTGATTTAGGATATGAGGAGAAGACAAGTCCATCAGTATATGTTAAGTTTAAGGTTGAAAACAGTGAAAATACATACATAGTGGTATGGACTACAACACCTTGGACTCTAATAGATGATGAAGCTGTAGCTGTTCATCCACTATACGACTACGTCAAGGTTAAAGTTAGTCTTGGGGAACAGGTGGAATACTGGATTGTTGCTGAAGCCCTACTTCCAATAGTTATCTCTAAGGTTAACGTTAAGGGTTTTGAGGTTACTGAAAGATTTAAGGGATCCTGTCTTGAAGGGTTAAGGTATATTCATCCCTTCATAGATGAGGTTGAAGCTCATAGGAAGCATATTCACCGTGTTGTAACAGCGGATTTTGTAACTGTTTCTGAGGGTTCAGGCCTAGTTCATATAGCTCCTGCCCACGGTCCTGAGGATTATGAATTGTCAAGATCTAAGGGGATAGATTTTATAAATAGTGTTGAGGTTAACGGCTTATTTAACGATCTTGGAGGGGTTTTTAAAGGGCTATATATTGAGGATGCTGGTAGAAGGGTTTTGGAGGTATTGAAGGGTAAGAACCTCCTCCTCCATGCTGAAACATTAACCCACAGCTACCCCCACTGTTGGCGTTGCGGTACACCACTAATATATAGAGCTGACAAGCAATACTTCCTCCGTATAACTGCTGTTAGGGATAGAATGGTTGAGGAGCTGAGGCGTGTTAATGTATATCCTGAAAAGCTTAGAGATCGATTTGACAACTGGGTTGCTGGTAGTAGGGATTGGTGTTTATCTAGAAGTAGGATTTGGGGTACTCCACTACCATTATGGAGGAACGTTAAGAATGGTGGGGTGGTTGCTGTAGGATCAATAGATGAGTTAAAATCCCTCCTCAACAATGTTTCAATACCTGACAGTAAGCTTGTACATAGACCGTGGATTGACAGGGTTAAACTATTTAAATCTGATGATTGGGTTAGGGAGCCCTACGTTGTAGATGTATGGCTTGATAGTGGTGTTTCATGGATTGCCGGCGTTGATGGATTGAGGAACAGGGAGCTTTGGAGTAAAATATTCCCCTTCGACTTCGTAACTGAGGCTATAGACCAGACGAGGGGATGGTTTTACAGCTTGCTTGCATCATCAGTTCTATGGGTTAATAAAGCACCATACAAGAACGTTTTAATTCAGGGATTGGTTCTGGATAGGTATGGGCAGAAAATGTCTAAGTCTAAAGGTAACGTGCTATGGGCTGAGGATCTGTTTAACAGGTATGGTGTAGACCCTGTTAGACTCTACATACTTGTTAAAACAGCTCCATGGGATGATATAGCCTTCAACCCTGATGAGGTAGATAACGTTAAAACATATCTTACAATTCTATTGAACATATTGAAGTTTGCAGATACCTACATGGAGCTTGATAGGTTTAATCCTGTACAGCATAGCCTCGAGAAGCTTATTGGTAAAGCATTACCTGAGGATTTATGGATACTTTCATCCTTCTACAGTACGGTGAATACTGTTGATGATGCTATGAGTAGGTTTGAGCTTCACGTAGCTGTAAGGAGTATTCTAGAATTTACTGTTGAGCACTTAAGCCATAGATACATTAGGCTAATTAGGCGGAGGGTTTGGCGTGAAGATGAGGAGAATAGGTATGCTGCCTACACAATACTCTACCATGTTTTGAAGGGTGTTTTAATAGCCTTATCCCCCTTCATACCGCACATATCGGAATATTTATATCAGGCATTTATTAAAAAATATGAGTTGAACGAAGCTTTAAGCATACATCTATCATCATGGCCTAAGCCTGAGGAGAAATACATAAATCCGAAGCTTGAAGATACGTTTAACAAGATTTTTGAAATATATTCTGAAATAAGCAGTATTAGAAATAGAATAGGTATAAAGCTACGTTGGCCTCTTAGAGAAGCATACATAGCAGTTAGAGATAAGGATGTAGCTAGTAGGCTTAAAGAGGTTAAGCAGCTTATCGAGTTTGTAGGGAACATAAAGCATGTTGAAATAGTTTCTGAAACTCCTGAGGTATGCTTAACACCAGATTTTGAAACAGTATCTCTTAACTGGTGTACAGTAAGCCTTAATAAAAAGCTAAGTAGGGAGCTATACTATGAATCGCTAGCACGTGAGCTTATTAGAAGAATACAGGTTATGAGGAATAAGATGAATTTAAACGTTGATGAAATAGTGAATGTAGCAATAAATACGTTAGATAGTGAGGTTAACGAAGCTGTAAAGCTATTTGAAAACTACGTTAAGGAGGAGGTAAGAGCACAATTAATTACGAGTGAAATCCTGGAGAACATGTATACTATGGATTGGGATATTGAAGGTAAAAAGGTGAGAATAGGCTTAGAGAGATTAGGTAGATAGCGTTAATACATAGTCTACTAATCCTATATTTATTGATTTAGCATCCTAGAAACCAAGTTTAAATACTACAATAGTTTAGACATTCCTACTAATTTACATTAATAAGCTAGCTACGTAATGTAATTATTACGTTTACCAAACATAAAAAAACTGATTTTTTGTAGGATATTCAATTTTCCACATGAAAAATTTATAGCTTAGCTCTCTCTAAGTATGCTGAGGTAATTATGGATGTGTTGGGGGAGATTATGGGGGAGAAGCGGTTAAGCGTTAAAGATGAGTTAACCTCTACTAATAGATTTACTGATTTACCGAAGCCTCTAGATCAGCTTTCCAAGGATGAGATTAGGAGGAAATTCTGTATTGGTAGGGTGACAACGTATGTTTTAAAGTATCTTACTGGGGAGTTTGTACGTAGAGGTTTTGAATGGCTTCTGCCTGTAGTATTCTCTACATCAACTGATCCGTTATGGCCTGATCCAGGATCCTCTATTGAGAAACGTATTGAAGTGGAGATTTATGGAAAGCCTGTTAGAGCAACGTTAAGCATGATAGTTCATAAAATGGTTGCCTCCTCCCTCCTATATCCTAAGCTATTCACACTATCTCCAAACATAAGGATTGAGCGTAGGGAGAGAGCTAAAAGTGGGCTACACATATATGAGTTTACACAGCTTGACTTCGAGATTAGAGATGCTGTATCTGAAGATGTTAGAAGCCTTGTTGAAGATGTTCTTACAGACTTGGTGGAGAGCTTAAAGAAGAATATGCGTGAGGAATTATTGGAGCTTGGAAGATATGATAGCTTAGGAATACCTGAGAAACCGTTTAAAATCTATGATAGGGTGGAGCTTGAAGAAAGGTATGGAGAAATGTGGGAGGAGAAGCTGTTAGGTGAAATCAGTAACCCAATATGGATAATAAACATCCCTAGGGAATTCTACGATTTCGAAGATTTTGAAAAAGGCTTCTGGGATAACTATGACTTACTACTTCCAAAATATGGTGAAGTACTATCAGGCTCAAGAAGGGAGTGGGAGTATGAAAAGATAGTTAAGAAGATGGAGAGGGATGGTGTTAGAAAGGAGAACTATAAAGTACTACTACAGCTAGCAAAGAATGGTAGGCTAAAACCATCAGCCGGTGCAGGAATAGGTGTAGAAAGACTTACAGCATGGATAGTAGGAGCTAAACACGTAGGGGAGACACAGCCCTTCCCAAGAATACCTGGACTAGTTTACGATCTATAGTTAGACAGCCATAATTTAAGCTTTACAAAACCATATTCTTTAAGAAAACTGGAATTATGAGTTAGAAGTAGAGCTGACTAATCTACATGATTCTAAAAGACATCATCCCAGTAAAGATTATTTTACCCATCCATACTAACCTAACTTATCAATTAGATTTACGGGAGGTTTTAATCATGTATTTACTTCCAGTCTTCCTAAGACTGGTTGTAGATGCTGTAGAAGATGTATGTTCCCCACATCTTCCCGGTTTAACTCTATGTATGTGTGGAATATATTAAAGACTTGGGGAATGAGTAGAATTACGGTATAGTTGTAACTAATGGTTCGTTGAGGATATTCACAGTAGCCCAATCAGAATCGGTTTCCACACCCCACTCTGTAATCCTGCTGTAGCAGGTAGTGTGAAGTAAATGATGTGGGGGTGGAATAATTGAACTCCCCACAGCTGAAGCTGTGGGGATTCTTGCATAAAGCCTCTTCAACGCTTGGAGGTACATATGTTTCAGCATTCACCCCTTCGTAGCTCCAGGAACTGTATGCAAGGGCTCTGCTACCAGTCCGTTAATGACTTCTTCATTAAGAAGCCCTATACTTAATGCTTGAACCCCTCTATCCCGGCTTGGAGTCTTATTCAAGCTTTCAGACATTAAGCCACATCTAAAGAATATGATAGACAAAGTATGTAAGCTTAACAGCATCTCCAAAACTAAATTCGGGAGCTTTCTCGCCGGATCTATGTAACTTTAGAATCATCATCTTAAAGAGTAATAATTTAAACAGGAGAGAACAATTCTACACCAGTATTTCAATAACTTAATCCACTAACTGTTAAAGTACTTAAGTTTTCTCCAGAATTACAGCTTGCAGGATCTTCTTAAAATTGAAAATTATGCTTAACTTAAAGTCTTCTACAATACTTTAAAATCCATAAGATTTAAATTGTTTTGTGAATTATTTTACCAGTATGGTTGAAGCCTACGAAGCATCAAGAAAGGAGATTGAGATATTAAGGATATTAAGTGAGTCAACAGAGCCTATTGGATCAACAATTATTCGCCGTGAACTTGAGAAGAGAGGGCTCTTCCTTAGTGAAAGAACTGTAAGGTATCATCTTCGGATGCTGGAGTTAAAGGGTTTGGTTTCTGGGCATGAAAGAAGTGGGAGAACAATAACTAGCATGGGTTTAGAGGAGCTTAGTAAAACCCTGGTTTCACAAAGGGTTGGTTTCGTTACTACACGTTTTCTCTCCATGGCTTATTCGGTTACATATGATCCAGTCACCGACTCCGGAATGGTTGTTGCTAATGTTTCAATTGTAGATAAAAAATTCTGTGATAAAGCAGTTGAAGTGGCGAAATCCCTATATGAAGCAGGTCTTTTACTTGCACCCTACATTAAGGTGTTAGATGAGAACGAGGAGTACCGGAATATATCGGTCTCTAAGGATAAAATAGCGCTCTTTACTGTTTGCGACTTAGCAATAGATGGTGTACTAATTCATTCCGGAGTTCCCCTATTCTTCAAGTATGGTGGGCTAGTTCAGGTTATAAATCGTAAACCAATAAGATTCATTGAGCTAATTTCATATGATGGAACAACAATACCGCCTCTTGAATTATTTGTACGTAGCAATCAAACATCAATCATTAGGGTTATGAAAACAGGATCTGGAACGTTACCTGTAGCTATGAGGGAAATTGTAGCTGAGGCAAGAGATAAAACTCTTAAAATACTTTCAACATTAAAGGAGAAGGGTTGGAGAGGCATATTAGCAGTCTCCGCACTAAATGAGCCGGTGCTGGGTGTACCGGTAGCAATGGATAGATTTGGCTTATGCATGATTGGCGGCCTAACTCCTGGAGCAGCTCTTCTAGAAGAGGGTGTAAAGGTTGAAACCTTCGCTCCCCACTGTCTAATTCCACTGGAAGATATGAAGCGAATACAATAATTATTAGCATAAAAGTGGGAAGCAGCCTATGTGAGCTACCTACGGCTGAAGTCTGTGGGCTTCCCGCTTCTAAGCAGGAAGAAGGGTGGGGGGAAATGAGGATTAAGCTGAAGTCTGTGGGCTTCCCGCTTCAACGATGAGGCTTGCGGGAACATAGATGAGTTCCCGTAGAGGCTTCGCCTCAGCAGGCGAATCAGGGCTACCCCACCCCCTCATCAATATTCAGGCGGAAATCCAATCCCTCAATAGGTCTTCACAGCTTAGCCATTCAGATACGCCTCTTGATGATGACCTGCTTCACTCTACCCTCAACTGTTCTGTAAACCCTTATTGGTATGTCTCCGATATTGGATAGATGCAGTATGTCAAGCCTCTCCCCGGTCTTTATGGGCCTAAATCCGCTCTGGTTGTAGATGAAGGTTTTATACTATTCCTCTCCCTTAAACCTTAGCCTTCCAACTTTTACTGTTCCTCTTCAACTGCGGTAAAGCCTTTAAATTCGAGTATAGCCTATGTAAAACCATCTGCAGAACCTTGGGGTGAACCCTGTTCGTTCAGGCTTCTCCCGCTTCAGCTTAGGTAGCTGGGACTGGAGCTCCAGCCTGCTTGGCCTCTCCTTCCATTCATCTGGGGTAAGAAGTAGTTGTAGGTCTGCTGCAAAGGTCTCCAATATTCTTTCTTCCTGCTCTTTCTTTGGGTAAGCTGAACCTGTATTTTAGCTGGATCCTTTGCATTTCTCTATTAAACCTCTTATGACTTCGTCATATGATTTTCTAGAATATACTTTCAACTTATCCAACATTTTCTGGTTTCTTCACTGATTTTATTGCTTCCACATAGGTGGAAGTATGTATACTGAAGTATATAAGCCTAATATTCGCCTCCATCCCACCCATAAATAGTGTGGGATTTCCGCTCACAATGTTAAAGTAAATTATTCTATTTATAATAGCTGCGTTAGCTCATAGAAGAAATCAATTTTCCTTGAGAAGATTTAAATAGTATTTTTCAGAAATTGAGGAGGCAAGGTTGAAGAAATCGTTATACCTCCTCCTAGAAGAATTCAAATAAATTATCTCGTAGATAGGGTATGCTGGCTGTTGGTAAGGTTTATCTATTGTAGGTCTAAATTTAATTTATGAGTATTAAATTATTAGGGTTTCTAGTTAATCCTATTGCTGGCATGGGTGGAAGTGTAGGTTTAAAGGGTACGGATACTGTTGAGATTTACAGGGAGGCTTTAAGAAGAGGAGCTGTTAAGGTTTCGCCTTTAAGAGCTAGGAGGGTATTGTCCACTATATCGTCAATTAAAGATTCCGTTAAGATCATTACTTGCTCAGGCGAGATGGGTGAAGACTATGTTAGGGAGTTCAGCTTCCCCTATGTTGAGGTTTTAGAGGTAAGTAAGCAGGAGACAACAGCTGAGGATACTAAGAAATGTGCTAGGGAGATGGCTGAGCGGGGGGTTAGCTTAATTTTATTTGTTGGAGGGGATGGAACTGCTAGGGATATTGTTGAGTCTATCGATATGCGTGTACCGGTTCTAGGTGTTCCCTCAGGTGTTAAAATGTACAGCTCAGTTTTCGCTTCAAACCCTCAAGCCGCCGGCATAATAGCTGTGAAGTTCCTGCAGGGGATGCTTTCTCTAAGAGAGTGTGAAGTCGTAGATATTGATGAAGACCTCTTCCGTAAAGGATTTTTATCAGTTAAGCTCTACGGCTATGCTTTAAGCCCCTATGAGCCTATACTGCTTCAAGGATTAAAGACATTTACGGTATTAACAGATGATGAAGTTGAAAACCAGAAGGCTATAGCGAGATTTGTTGTTGAGGATATGGATGACTCCCTATATATTCTAGGTCCAGGATCAACTGTTAAGGCTATAGCTGATGTTTTAAATCTGCCTAAAACACTACTAGGGGTGGATTTAGTACATAATGGGGGGATAGTAGCCCTAGATGTTGATGAGGGTAGAATACTTAGTGAACTTAATAGATTTCCTAAAGCAAAAATTGTAGTTACCCCTATAGGAAATCAGGGATTTATATTTGGTAGAGGAAACCAGCAGATAAGCTCTAAAGTAATAAGGAGGGTTGGTGTTGAAAACATAATAGTCATATCTACAAAGGCAAAAATAGCTAATCTAAAATTTTTAAGGGTTGATACTGGTGATGAGGATGTTGACAATATGCTTAGAAGATACGTAAAGGTAATTGTAGACTATTGGGAGTATAGAATGGTTAAAGCTATTTAGCTAAATGAACATTTACAGCCGCCTACTTCAGCCTAGCTTCATGAGGATTTTAAAGTAGTAGATATAGTTAAGCTTAACTATATCTACTAAAAGCTTCCATGTTTAAGATTAGGGTTTAAGGCAAGCTACATCACTACTAAATAATAGTAACTTCTAAGTTAAGGTTGTTATCCCATATAGGGTTATTATCAGTATGCTAACATAAAGCTAAAATATAGATAGCTTACTAAGCTATTATGTATAAAGTTAATAGTTATCTTATACCTCTAGATGAGGTAATATCAGCTTTAAATAGGCTTAAAGCTGGAAGCATTATTTTAGAGTCTCCTATTGGAGTTAGGGATTTAGCCCTTATGCTGGGCTCTATGGTTGAGGATAGAGTTAAAGCCTCCATATATTATTCCGGCAGATCAGCGTGGGGCTTCTGTGATGTAGGTGTGAATGATGCTAAGCTATTAGGTGTTGATGCTGTTCTACATGTAGGCCATGTAAATCCTGCGAAGTATTATAGTGAATGTAGAGTTTACGTTGAGAACATGTTTAATATACCTGTTATCTATGTTCCCTTCTACTACGATATAAAGGTTCCTGAAGACGTTATAGCCAGTATCTCTAGAGTTTTAAGCGGTAATGTCTATGTAGCGTATCCTGTAAATTATGAGGTAGCTGCTATACAGCTAATTAAGAATCTTCCTAAAGATGTTAGTTATGAAAACAGTATTATAACTGGATGCTTTACCGGAATTATAAGTAAACCAGGTCTCTACAATTATGTTCTAGTAGTAGCTGGAGGATTCTTCCATGCATTAACATTTAAAATATTGAATCCAAATCTTAAAGTATTAAATTACGATCCGCATAAAGGGGAAGTCTACGATGTAGAGAAGTATTTTAGGAGAATCTATTCTCTAAAAGTAGAATCCATAAAGAAGTGTTTAAACGCGAAAAACTTTGCAATCCTACTAATTACTAAAACAGGACAATACAATTTAAAGCTAGCCAATAAGGTAAGAAAGCTTCTTCAGGAAAAAAGCTTCAGAAATATAACAATATGTACTGATGAGGTTAATAGTGATTTGCTTTCACTATATCCTGATGTAGATGTATTCATAAATACTGGATGTCCTAGATTAGCCTTCGATAATATTGACCAATATGAGAAGCCATTAGTAAATCCAGGTGAAGTTAAAACAATAATTACAGGAAGAATAAGCGAATACAGTTTGGAAAAGCTACTAGATGTAGATATTGAGTAGATAATGCTGAAGGCTAATACATACATGTATTCCTTCCGTTAAGTAATTTAGGGAGTCTGAACCTACATCAACAATATATGCCTTACTCACTATATTGCTTCTCAAGCTTTATTATCTATAAGTGTTAATGCTCTTTGCTAAGAATGTTATTATGTATTACCTTTATTGCTGTGTTAGGGTTGTAGTTCCTGATCTTTTAAATGCTTGAATACTGCTAAACCTTTCTAAATAGTAAGCATCAAACTATTCAGAAGACAGAGCATTCATGAAGAAGAAAATTAGAAGGTAACGGCAATCTTACTAAAAAGTGAAGTTAAAAATAGTGGTTATTAGATTCTAATCTTGCTTCTTCTTTTTCTCCTTTTTCTCCTCCCCCTTCTTTTTCTTTGAGCAAGACAAACTCCTCACCTAGTTATAAGAATTATTAGTTTCTTATAAATTTTATCATAAAAATACGTAGTTTCCATATTAATATCTAAAACAACTACTGTAGCTTAATTTACGTTTTATATAAATCTTATTCTATTTTTCGCTCTAACTTATGTTAAACATGTTCGAAATTAGTGATTAAAAGTATGAATTCAGATATGGATGGATCTCTCAACACCTAAACTATTAACTAATACTCTGATTAATTAGAAATAAATTCTCTACTTAATTCTTCTAATTGTTTCATAGAAGCTCAGGTAAACATTATTTTCACATCTGAGAGCTTATAACTATTACGATACTTATAGCGGATGTGGTAGCTTAGGAAAGTATAATATGTTAAGTTGCCAGGTTCCTTATAGCTGGACTATTATGTAGTTGGAGTGGGAAGGCTTAGTGATATTCTTAGAATATATTATGGTAATCGGATAGTTAAGCTTTCTAAGCGTAGCTGAGTACTCTACTTAACTTCTCTTATTTATCTAGGGTATTTTACGCTTAAATTCTTAGGTATGCTCTGCTTTAGAAGTTGATTAAGTGCTAAATAATAGTTAAACATATTTCCGGGTCGTAATATTTATTAATCCATCCATAAATATCAGTTTATGAGTGGGGAGGAGCTTAAGACTTTAATAGGTAGGTTGAAGAAGGTATTAGATATGCTATGTGGGAACTGTCCCTATCAGAACGAAGAAGTATGGATAAGCAATAGGGAAGTATTTATGAGTAATATAGCTAGGAAGTATCCATTCCTATGTAGAAATCCGGAGAGAGCATATTTATGTCTTAAATACTTAAATGAAGCTAGAAGGCTAAGAGAGGAGATAGAGCATTCTTATCCGAAAGAGGTGGATGATGCGTGGATGAAGTATATGGAGAAACGTGGATTTAGTAAGGAGGAGATTGTAGGTATGAAGCAGGCAAGCGTGCTTGCTAAGGCAGCTGAGAAAGCATATCACTACTGTGACTACATCATAAATACTGCAAAGGAATCTGTACGTTTAGTTAAGGTAATGGAGGAATACATTTCTAAGTAAAACTCATGGAATATGTATTTATTAACTCTAAATATTTAACTTATAATTTTGCTGAAAGCCTAAACTTAGCTATTAATAGCTTTAGGTGGGAAATGTTGAAGGCAGCTATACATATTAGGTATAGTTCGCTTTAGATTTAATATATTTATTGATTCTTGGGGTGAAGCTTAGCAACTTAACATATCATGTCTAACTTGTTAAGCTGCTGTACTCCTAACTGTTAAGTTTTAGTAGTCTAGAATTTATTGTAGTAGCTAGTTGGATTTTGGCTGGTGTCAATATATTTTGATAGTGTTTCTCTTATTTTCCCCTATCTACCTCTATGTTGAGTATGTTAAGTATGTTGAGTATTAGGTTTTCTACACCTTCCCCCTTAAGAGCACTAATCATTAACGGCTTTTCAACTCCAATGCTTTTTAAAATGTTTACAACATGGTTTAAACGATTAGTATCTATCATATCTATCTTGTTTACCACTACTATAACTCTACTATTATCCTTAAGGATTTCTCTAACAGTTTTATAGACGTGTATTTGGCTTTCAAGAGGATAGTAGCTATCCTCTCTTGGGTCTATGAGGAAAACCATTACTGTAGCTAAATGGTTGATTGCTGCTATTGCTTTCCTCTCGATCTCGTTAAGTTCCTCTAATGGCCTATCAAGAATTCCAGGAGTATCCATTATTTGAAGTCTTACGGAGTCTGTTAGCTTTAAGTGGCCTAGGATAATGTTCTTCGTTGTGAATGGGTATGGAGATACTTTAGGCTTAACTGTTGATACTTTACCGGTAAGTGTTGACTTACCTGTTTGAGGCATACCTGCAATAACTATTATCGGCTCCTCAGGATTTATACATGGAGTAGATTTAAGTATGCTTACAGCTCTACCTAGAGAATTAAGGTCTTCATCTATTCTTCTAACAATAGATAATGATCTACCTATAAATATCCTCACATACTTCTTAGCCTCATCAACACTACTACATCCCCTTAAATCAGCCCTATACTCATTCCAAAGATTATTTAAAACATGAATCATTCTTAAAACTCTCCTCCTACTTTCCTCATAGCTTAATACATTCCCTATGTTTAGAAGCTCCCTATAGAATGGATGAATACTACTCCAACTCGGCATCATTCTAACAGCGCTAAGCCTACCTTTAAGTAAACCATATACTCTAGAAGCTTTAACAACATACCTCTTAACAATCTTATCCTTAACCCTACCCTGAATTAGAACAGGCTTAACATAAATGTTTAAAGCCTCCCTCCTAATATCCTTAAACCCTAAAATAACGATGTTTCTAACAAGATCTGGAAGACACTTCATAACATAACATAATCATATAGAAGCAGTTAAGCTTTACTAAGCAATCAAGTAAACTTAAACAACTATAATGTGTTAAACCTATAGTAACTCTATCTAATATCCTCAATAGATATGATTGTGGTAGCTTAAGGTTTACTGCTTATCCTATTGTCTTAAAATTGTTAAGATGGTTCTTCTAGGCTTGAGGTTTGCTGAGAACATAGTTTTCTAGAAATGTACTTGGAAGAGTTAACTTTAATTCTCTAGAATTTTAAGAATTACAGCTTAATGGGTTTAATTAATGGTTGAAGTATTTGGCTTATTTTGATGTTAACGTAAATTATAAGTTTCCCGATGGCTGTTTGAATCTATACACTTATCATTCAGCAAAGAGTAAATCCTCCTTAAATTAATGAATTTCATATTTAAGGTTGATGGAATACCTCATAATGCTTTAAATGTGGTGTTAAGCTGTTACGTCCAGGCTTGCAAAGTAAGAGTTAATAAGGTGAAGCTGGTGAAAACATTGTGGCTTGCAGACTGGTTAAGGAGGGGTTTAAGCCTGGAAGCTGTTTAACATTTCATGAGGGTTTATGGAGGCCTGCATGTGAAGTAACTTTTAGGATGAGGAATAATACCCCCTATAGGCTAATACATTCATATGCTCATAAAGCTCCTGAACAATACTTATCCATCTACCAGTCTGGATGTAACTGGAGCTGTCTTAAATGTCATTCATGGAGATTTACTAAGTATGCTTCAGGGTATTGGGTTTCACCTAAGGGCATAGCTGAAATAGCTATGGAGTATGTTGAGAGGAATAGGGGGAGCACGTATAGGGAGGATAGGGGGAGAGCTACTAGCTGGCATGCTCATGAACTATGTCGTGGATGCGGATTATGTATACAGGAGGGGAGGAGATCAAGGTATTGCCCTGGAAAAATATCTATAAGCCAAATAACAATTCTAGATGATGGAACATATGGTCCAGCTAGAAACATTATATCGTTTACTGGAGGGGATTTAGCCTGTCAGCCTGAATTCTATATTGAATCCGCTGGGGAAATTAAGGATCTAAATGAGGATTTATGGATTCTTTTTGAAACAAACGGCTACGGCTTAACTCCTAAAACCCTAGATCTATTTAAAGGCTTAATAGATTCCTTCTGGCTTGATATTAAAGCATACGATGATGAAGTACATAAAAGACTTACTGGAGCATCAAATAACTGGATTCTAAAGCTTCCAGCTGAAATTGCTGATCGTGGATTCACGTTAGAGGTTTCAACAGTCTATATTCCAGGATGGGTTGAGGAAAACCAGATAAGGAAGATTGCTGAACTGCTTGCTCAAGTAGATCCTGAAATACCATACTCAATAATAGCGTTCCTACCTGAGAACAAAATGAGAAATATTAATCCACCAAGCTTTAGCCAAATGCTTAAAGCCCTTAATGAAGCTAGAGATGCTGGATTAAGAAATGTTAAGCTGGGAAACCTGGGAATGTTCATTACTAAAAATGAAGAGTATGAACTCCTCCATAGGCTAAGAGCAGTATAGCTAAATTAAACTACTGTTAAAGAGCTTATTGCTACAATATGCCCATTATGAGTTTCAAGATTCATGAATTATTGGAGGTGATGTATAGAAACATAAAACTCGGTAAGCCTAAACATATAGTAGTATTTTAATACTTCATCGTTAGGAGCTTATTCAGCCTACCTTTAGGCTTTGAAACCTCTTAAGATATTTCTATTTAAAGCTTTATAAATTCATCAATATAGTAGAAGTAGTAATTTTAACAATTTTAAATCGATACGATTTAATATGAAGGCATGATTATTAAAGAATTAAGCTATAAATCTATTTAAAATACTAATGTTTAAATATTTGATTTTTAGCTTAATATGTGGCTGTTGAAGCTACATTAAAGAATGGAATGCATGTAACGCTTAGAGTAGCTAGTAAAAACGATAAGGATAAGCTTTTGAAAATGTATAAATCACTTAGTGATGAATCGATTTATAGAAGGTTTCTAGGATTCTCCAAATTTTTCCGTACACGTGACTTTAACTATATTGTTAATCAAGTTCTTAGTGATAGTTTCATCTGTGTTGTTGCTGAGTATAATGGCGATATAGTTGCTGAGGCAGATTTACATGTTAAGAACCATAATGAGCTAGCTGTTGTTGTTAAAGATGATTTTCAAGGGGTGGGATTGGGGGAGGCGTTGTTGAAGTATCTAATTGATGTTGCTGGTAAGCATGGGGTTAGAGGCTTCATAGCTTACACCTCAACCTCAAACACTCCTGCAATTCGTATAGCTCAAAAATATGGATGTAGAATAAAGCATCTAGGCGGGAATGAACTATTAATCGAGTATAATCCCCCAGATTAACATTTACTCCTACTTTAAAGCTGTGGAAGTTTCTCCGGGTATGACAGCTTAAGCCCTCTTCCTAAACAGTTATGAATATCTGGACGTGGCAGCTTAAGGTTTACATATTGTTAGGTATTGGGTGAAATATGTTAAAGCTTCAACATTTTACGTAATCGTTTATCAATCTCTCAACAACCTTAGCATATCTGTATCTATCCATTATTCTTAGTGCTGAAATATTATTATACTTTGCTACATACAATTTTAATCTTAGCATTCTTAGTCTAGGTTCTAAAAGCTTCTCCATTGTTGTCCTCAAGCTGAAGGATGGGAGGCAATTTCTTTAGCGGTAATTATAGCTCCTCCTATACTTTCCCTAACTTATTGATATTTGCTTCAGAAGATTCTAGATTCCTCAACCGAATGTGAGTTGGTAAAGCCCTTAAATGTTTTGATTTTAACTACTTTAAAATTATCAATAATGGTAAAGTTGGGTTGTGAAGGCTTTGCTAATGTAGGGTATGGAAAAGTTTAAGATACTTAGCAGTTTAGGTATTAGGTGTTGCTATGTATGATTCTGTAATTGTTGGGGGTGGGGTGGCTGGACTTACTGCTGCCTATCTTCTCTCTAAAGAGGGGTTTAAGGTTTTAGTTGTTGAGAGGAAGAGTGAGGATAGGGTTGGTGACAAGATTTGCGGTGATGCTATTGGTAGACATCACTTTGTAAATTTAGGTTTTGAAGAGCCTAAGGTAGGGCTTGATGCTGAAGGGTTTTTTAAGGGTGTTAACGTTGTTTCACCTGATGAAAAACACATTATACCTGTTTATGGGGATGGATATGCTTTAAATAGGGGAAGGTTTGGAGCTAAACTATTCAGAATGGCTATTAATAGCGGTGCTGAAGTGCTTTTAGAGCATAGCTTCATTAAGCCTATTGTAAGCTATAGCAGGGTTGAAGGAGTATATGCAAGATTTGGAGGGTATACTAAGGATTTTCACGCTAAAACAGTTATTGATGCTAGCGGTGCTTTAGCTCATGTAAGAAGGTCTTTACCTAGGGAGTGGTGGGTTTCGGAGCCTGTGCCTGATGGTGATTTTAACATATGCTATAGGGAGATATGGATTGGCGGCTTAGACATAGATCATGGCTTAGCATGGATATTTCTAAACGTTAATATAGCTCCTGGAGGCTACTGGTGGCTATTCCCTAAGAGGGAGGGGCTGTACAATGTTGGTTTAGGTATTCAGAAGGGGCTGGAGGGGTTAAATCCGAAAGCTCAATTTAATAAATATGTAAGGGGAAGATTTAAGATAGATAGAGTAGTTCACAGCGGTGGAGGAATTGTTCCAACAAGAAGACCTATTCCATGCATGGTCTGGAATGGATTTATCACTATAGGCGATGCTGCATCTACAGCTAACCCACTACATGGAGGTGGAATAGGGCCAGCAATGCTAAGCGCTAAAATAGCAGTAGGGAAAATAGTTGAGGCTTTAAGTAGTGGTGAGGCAAGTATGGAGAGGCTTTGGAGCTACCATAACGAATACCATAAAGCATACGGGGCAAAACAAGCATCACTAGATGTTTTAAGAATGTATTTACAGAAAATAGGTAACAATGATTTAAACTACATATTTAAATCAGTATTAGTAAATGGAGGTGAAATTAACGAGATTGGATCTAAGGGGGAGATAGGTCAAACAGTTATAAGTAAACTGAAAACAGCATTAAAGCTAACAGTTAAGCCATCCCTACTAGCGGAAATCATTAGGGTAAAGCAATACATGGATAAAGCGAAGAAGCTATATTTAAACTATCCTGAAACACCGTTAAAATACCCGGAATGGAGGGGAAATGAGGAAAAGCTGATTGGAGAATATAGGAAGTGGGTGAATTCCATAACTAGAGCCTAATAAAATCCTATTCAAACTCTATAATAGTACTAACAAGAAAGTAGCCTTAAACCTATTATATTACTCAGCTGAAGTAAAGTATAACAGTAGATAGCTCTAATACTCGACTTAGCAATTAATACTTATAAATGTAGATTAAACCATTTAGCGTGAACATTTGTATACATTTCTAATAGTAAGGTTTTTAAATCTTGATCTGCAAATAGTCAAATGCTTGCTAACTGTTCACGGTGTGGAGGTAAAATAGAAATAGATGGGGATACCATAGTTGGTGATGTTGTTGTATGTTTATACTGTGGTGCACCACACATAGTAAAATCAATAGATAATGGTATAGCTAGGGTTGAGTATAGGGAGGTTGAAGTTTTTTGGGATTACTTCATCTATGGAGGTTAAATTATCCTAGAGTATACTAATCTAGAGTATACTAATCTTCTCCACTTTAAAGGTCTCTCTTTAAGAAACTTATCAGTTTCCCACCCCTATTCATTTGTTTGTTTTCTAGTTTTCCTTTATGTCAGATCTTTATCATCTTCAAATCCGTTTCTAAACACTTAATCTTTATAGTTGTTTTAAATGGTTTAAGCTATAAAGATGTATTATCATGGGGTAGCTTTCCCATCTTTACTTCTGAGAAGGCCCCATCGAAAGGGGCTTTGGGTTTTCTTACACTTATAAACCTGTCTAGGAAACTGGTTTCTGAGCCTGCCTGCAGTATCTTCACCTCTTCAAGTAGTCGTAGATGTGGGTTGGGACCTTGCTAAATCCTCTAATATTCCTCAATTCTTAAGCTTCATCTAGAGCTAAACTACTTGTCTGTCTTCAGTTCATCCCTAAGAACAATCCCAATAATGCTTAGCCTTCCTCAACAATAATCCTAAATATTCTTTTAGCAGTGGGATTCCTAACAGTTACTTAGCATAGGTGATGTTGGTGTAGCTTATGTTGCTGTATTCATGTAGCTATTGGTAAATTGCTGGTGGAAGGTTTATAAGTGGAGGTGCTGAAGGTTTGTTGATGGGGCTACTTTACTCTTTAATAAGTGTATGGGAGGCTGTGGAGGCTGTTGTGGAGAATAGTAGGTTAAGTATTGGTGTTGAGGAGGTGGATCTTTTAAATGCTTCAGGGAGGGTTTCAGCTGAGGATATTTACGCTCCCTATAGCCTACCTACGTCAAACAGGTCTGTTGTGGATGGTTATGCTGTTAGGGCTGAGGATACTTATGGTGCTTCCCAAGTAAACCCTGTAGAGCTTGAGGTTATAGGTAGGGTGTATGCTGGGGGTGAAGCTATGGAGTTAAAGCCATACACAGCTATTGAAATAGCTACTGGAGCAAGTCTTCCCCTAAACGCTAACGCTGTCGTCATGTATGAGGATACTTCAAGAATTGGAGATAAGGTTTTAATATATAGGTCTGTGGCTGAGTGGGGGAATGTATCTAGGAGGGGGGAGGATTTTGAAGCTGGATCCCTAGTAGTTGGAAGGGGGACTGTTATTAAGCCGTGGCATATAGCTGCGTTAGCATCGTTCGGATTCTCTAGGGTTAAGGCTCTTAGGAGGGTTAAGGTTTCAATAATGCCTACGGGAAGCGAGGTATTTGAGCCTAGAGAACCAAAACCTCTCGATGGAGGAGTCTATGATAGTACCTCCTACCTAGTTTATTCCTACCTATCTATGTATAGCTATCTTGATTTAATGAGGGTGAATCCTAAGCCGGATGATGAGAAAATCATTAGTGAATCGTTAAGGGATGTTTTGGAGAAGTCGGATATAGTGATCACTATTGGTGGAAGTAGTGTAGGTAAGATGGATTTGGTTCCTAAGGTTTTGGAGGATATGAGGGAGGCTAAAATAGTGTTTAGAGGGGTGGCTATGAGACCTGGAAGAACGGTGGGAGCTGGGGTTGTTGGTGGTAAACCTGTATTTATGGTTTCAGGATATCCTGTTGCGGCTTTAGCTAGCCTAGACCTAGTAGTAATGCCGTCAATTAGAAGAATGCTTGGAATTAGTGAGCTTGGAAGATCAAGGGTTAAGGCAAAGCTTACCAGGAGGCTAGTGAACACTACAGGATATACATCATACGTTAGGGTTAAGGTTTTTAAATGTGGGGATGAGCTGTATGCAGAGCCTCTAAGAACAACAGGCTCAGGAATCCTATCAACGCTTATTAGGGGTAATGGAGTGGTAATTATGCCTCCTGAAGTTGAGGGATATGATGGGGGAAGCCTAGTTGAGGTTGAGCTTCTAGAACCGGTCAGCCAGCATAATTAACAGCCTCCCATCCACCAGTTAATCCCGGAAGCCTAGCGTTAAGCTTTCAGATTCAGCAAACCCTAACAAGTTAGGATAGCCTCATATACTAAGCTGGCATAAATGGATATTTCGAAGCCTTACGTTACACTTATCCATCATAACAAATCTAGCTGTCTTAGACATGCTTACCGGAAGCCTAAATAAGTAAGTCTTCTGATGGATAATATCGAGTTGGCATGTAGTAAATTCATGGAGTCAAGGCTTCACAGTATCCTGATGTATGGTAAAGTATTTAAGATTAGGGATTGATAAGTAGGTTATGTTAAGCTCATCTGCTGGGAGGAGGTTGTTTCACGTATTGGTAGGTATTGGGGATGTTGAGGGGGAGCTGGGGAGGTATTTGCGTTTGAAGCCTTTAGGTGTTGAGGAGGTAGGTCTTGAGGATGCTTTAGGTAGGGTTTTAGCTGAGGATATCTATGCCCCGATAGATTATCCATTGTTTGATAGAGCTGAGGTTGATGGTTATGCTGTTAGGGCTGAGGATACTTATGGCGCTGATGAGGAACATCCGGTAAGGCTTAGAATTACTGGATCGGTAGCTGTGGGTGAGGCTCCAGGAGTAGGGGTAGGTAGTGGGGAGGCTGTGGAGATAGCTACTGGAGCTGTTATTCCTAGAGGGGCGGACTCAGTAGTTATGGAGGAGTATACTCAGAGGGTTGGCTTTGAGGTTTTGGTTTATAGAGCAGTACATCCCGGGGAGAATATTGCAACTACGGCTTCAGATATCTCTATGGGTGACCTAATTCTTAGGGGAGGTACCCTACTTAAACCCCACGATATAGGGTTAATTGCCTCTCTAGGTATTTGCAGTGTTAGGGTTTACCGTAGGGTTAAGGCAGTAGTATTCTCTACAGGTAATGAGGTTATTAAGCCTGGGGTAAAGATATCTCTAGGCCAGGTATACGATGTTAACAGCTACGTCTTACTAAGTCTTCTTAAGGAGCTTGGAGTAGAGGCTAGGTATGCTGGCCACTTACCGGATAGCTACGAGGAGATGAGGGGGAGGATAGAGTTAAGCTTAAGGGATGCTGATGTAGTAGTAACTTCAGGCAGTACATCAGCTGGATTAGGGGATTTAATATATAGGGTGTTTAACGATATTGGTAAGCCTGGAGTTATTATTCACGGCCTTAAAGCTAAGCCTGGAAAACCTACAGTTATAGCGGTAGCTAATGGAAGGCTTCTAATAGGTATGCCCGGATTCCCCATGTCGTGCACAATGATTTTCCATAAGGTAGTTAAGCCAATAATAGCTAGGCTTCAAGGTTTAAGGCTGGCTGGCGAGGAGGTTGTTAAGGCTAGAATGCCTTATAGGCTTAGGGTTGGGGGTGGGAAGTCATGGCTAATACCTGTAGGTGTTGTTGACTCTACACGTGGGCTACTTAGCTATCCTCTATCCCTAAGCTCAGGATCTGTTTCAGCTTTAAGCTATGCTGACGGCTATCTCCATATACCTGAAGGTAGGGAGGTTATTGAGGAGTATGAGCTTGTTGACGTTTACCTGTTTAGTAGTAGGCTGAAGATATCTAAGCTTGTCTTTATAGGTAGCCACGATATAGCTTTAAGCAGAGTTTTAGGGTATGGAGGATTGATTGATGAGTGTAAGATAATTCCCACAGGCTCTCTTAGAGGGTGGTATGCAGTAATTAATGGGGAGGCAGATATAGCTCCAACCCATCTACTAAGCGAGGAAACTGGGGAGTATAATGTACCTTACCTGGATAAGCTTAAGGCAAGGGATAAGGCGGTTCTTGTAAGAGGATATGCTAGGAGGATAGGGTTTACAGTATCTAGAGGAAACCCTAAGAAAATTCTAGGCTTCAACGACCTAGTTAGGGATGATGTATTGATAGTTAATAGGGTTAAGGGATCTGGGATAAGGACATATATGGATATAGAGCTTAGGAAGCTATCCAGTAAGCTAGGATTAGAGTTTGGGGAGTTAACGAGGAGGATTAGGGGGTATACATACGAGGTTAAAACCCACACAGCAGTTGCAGCAGCAGTAGCTCAGGGAAGAGCGGATGTAGGTATTACTGCTGAAATAGCTGCTGAAATGTATAATCTAGAATTTATACCGTTAACGGAGGAGATAGTTGACTTCCTGGTTGGGAGGGATAGGCTTGGGAAGGAGATGGTTAATAGATTCATAGCCCTGCTTAGAGATAGGGAGATCCATAAGCTAATAGGGGGGATAATCGGCTATAAGCCACTACCTGAAACTGGGGAGATTATTGATAAAGCATTATAAATCCGCTTAATCCAGCTTCTTAATAGGTTAGTAGTATTGGCGTGTAGGATATGCTGATAGGCATTAAGAATATTTAACAGTAGGTATTATTATAGTTATGAGTAGATTCTGTGCTGAATGTGGTGTAGAGGAGTCTGCAGATACACCTATATTTAATAATCTATGTTTGAAATGCCTACTAGAATCCTGCAGCCTATTTGAAGTTAGGAGGGGGGTAGTGGTACATATATGTCGTAAATGCGGCTCAATTAGATCCGGTAATAAATGGGTTAAAGCCGATAATATGATGGAGATACATAATCTAATAAGTAATGCCTCAGCTAGAAGCATTAAGCCGGCATTAGGGGTTAAGATAGTGGATACAGTTCTGAAGCCACTGGAAATATATAGTCCATTATTGGAGGTTGAGGTTAAAGCATTAATAGGTAATAACCCAATAAGTAAAACGTTAAGGGTAGGTGTAGAGTGGGTAAGGGATATTTGTCCTCTATGCTTAAAACGCTACTCTGGAAGTTATGAAGCTGTAATTCAAGTTAGGCCATTCAACTATGATGATGAAGTTAGGGAGTTTAAAAATACGTTAATGCATATATTCCAAGACAGTATTCTTGAAATTGAGGATCTTGAGAAGGGATACGATATAAAGGTGTTTAGTATTCATGCAGCTCACCAAATAATTGATGAGATACGTAGAAGATGGATTGTTAAAATATCTAAATCATACGGGGAGCAGCGTAGAAGCAGGGAGGGACGTAGAAGGGGGAGGCAATACATATCTATGAGAATTATTAATTTAAAGCCTGGGAACAGATTAGTAATCAAGAATAAAGCATATATAGTAAACTCAGTAATAAACAACACAGTAGTATTAAGCAATGGCTTAGGTAAGGGTAAAACATTAGAGGTAAGAAGACTGGAGAAGCTACTATAACAAAACACTACATGGCTTTGCAGCTTAACCCTCGATGATCTTACTTCCTATTTTAAATTTGTATGAGTAAGGAAGTAAATGTTAAAGTTTTCCATTCTATTGCATGGATAAAATTGTGAACTTTGAAATTAAGCCGTAAATCTACTACGTCAATAAGCCATCAATCCCAGCCATTTATTTATGAGGCAGTATCTAGAAGGGATTGCTGTGAGCAATTTACAATGTAAATCAGATAATAAATTTGAAAACTAGTATTAAGATTATCTATTAGAGGTTAATTATTATTTCTGAATTCTTAATTAGTTTTAATGCTTCATCCTTACCTATTACCTTAGCTATCTCCACCATCTCCCCTATATCTACATTTCTCTCTATTAGTGATTGTAGATAAATGTAGATTCCGGCTTCAGGGTATAGGGTGTAGATAAGGTCCTCGATTGAAGGCTTATTTAATTTTTGCTGTTTTTTAATAGCACAGTATACTCCATCATCAATTAAAAATATATTTACATCTATCTCACTCATAATTCCCAGCGCTATATATATTCCATCCATTGCTCTAATTGATGGTGGCTTAGATATTATTACAAGAGCTTTAACTAATGCTTAACACCCTATCTGAGACTTTAAGATATGTAGCTAAATCGCTAAATCCACCTATAATTACCCTTTCGTTAAGCTCCCTACTTCTAAGATCATTATCTACATATCCTCTAGCAGCAGCGCATTGAGCGCAAACCCTTACCTCAACACCTTTATCGATAAGTGTTTTTAAGGTACTGTTAAATCTAGGGTCATTTACTCTAGCAATACCTACAGCTTCACCGTGGAGGAAAATCCTTACTATATATCCCCTATCAACAGCTTTACCAGCTATTTTAAGCCCTATCGAGGCATTCTGGCTTTCAGGTGAGGCTAGAAGTATTATTGTTAGGTGCCTAGATGAAGATAGCACGATCACACCACTCCATTAAATCCTCAATTAACCTATTGTAGAAATCATCATCCTCCAATCCTTCAGCTTTAATCCCCCTCCCCTTTAAATCATCATTGCTTGCAAGGAAAAGCCTTAACCTACCTGTCTTAATATTGTATACTCCATCCCCTACTAGATATATTCTAGCCTCATCATCTAGCTCAAATACAAGATTTGAAAGGCTACTATCTAAAATCCTTGAGGCTATCAGCAAGTATTTCATTAAGCTACTCCCATCCAAGCGATTTAAGTAATCTATCACCAATCCATTCCCTAAGCTCATCAACTCTACTCTTAAACTCTCCTTTTAACGGCTTACATAGTGGAAGCTTTACCTCACCGTTAAGTACCTTAACGGCGAAGGCCATACATGTAGCTTCACCGCAGAGCTTACAGTTTGTTTTCGGTAAGTACTTGTAGAGCTGTAGAGCTGTAAGCTTTCTTCTAGTATCTATCTCGTTTTGGCTGGGTACACCGTATCTTTTAAGTTCGTCCTCAGCCTTAATGATGAACTTCTTAATTTTCTCAAGAACTTCCCTAGCCTCATTAATGTCTAGAGTATATGTTACACCAATCTTACCTGAGGGAAATATTGTTATTAATCTATCCCATAGCTTAAGCGTTAATGCTCCACTTCCATCATCGTAAACTGCAAGTCCAGGTGGAAACATAAAGGATAGTGCAATTATTAATTCACGTGGAAACTCCATGTTTGCCTGAGCTATAAACCTTATCCTACTTGAATCTTTAATACATGGCATAACCTCCTTTAAATCAAATCTTAAACCCTCAAACATGAGGAGTTGATGATGATGAAGCTTATAAACCTACTGTTACAATCCGTAACCTATACTTACGAGATAGTACATAACCTCTATAGTTTAGCTTCTCCACGCTTATAGTATTTTGTTGATGGGCATCCAATACATTTATCCTCAATGTAGGCTATACATCTCCCACACTTCATGCCGCAAGGGGCATCTTCAAGGCTTCTCTCCAAAACTACCTTAATGGGTATGTATTTAGGTATTGTAGGTGTACTTGTAATGTATACTTCAGCTCTCCTAATACCCTTAAAGTTCCTAATAGCACATATTGAAACTACATTCTCCAATACATCTTGATTCTCAGCAGCTACAATAGCTATGAAGTTATATCCTGCAACCATCGGTGCTAGAAATATTATTCTTGGGCATTTCTCAAATGTTTTAAGAAGGGTTTGGAGGGAATCATAGTCTTGAACATCCCCAAATATAGTTGCAAACCTTAACTCTAAAACTCTAGGATTGATTAAGGCTGAGATCTTTAATATGTTTTCATCCTTAATTTTCTTCAGCCTCCTCAAAACAGCAACATGACTTATACCAAGCATTTTACCAATACTACTAATGGGGATTCTACCATCATCTTGAAGTATATTTACAATCTTAACATCCTTATCGTCAAGCTTAACCATAAATGTAACTTTAAAAACAATATATAAACTTAACCCTGTAACATATATTAATATAGTTTATGCTCTTAGCAGGATGCTAGCTACTTATCTTAATCCCAACAATCATACCTTCAACATCAACTTACGAAATGGAGTTAGAGATTAGTTTAGAGGATAAGAAATTAACATCATCTAAAGCTGCAGGATAAATCTGAACTAATGCGGCGGATTAAGAGGCAGCATGTTAAGCTGCTAAATCTACTAAACAGTACTTAACATAAATCTTTCCTAAGCTGCCACATCCTTACTAATAGTAGTTAAGTTTAAGTACTTCTAGTAGATGAGGGGTTGAGGTGGTTATTAATATGGATGTTACACTATATAAACTATTACGTCTCTACATGGATATTGAGTTGTTTAAAATAGATGAGTTTCCTCCAGTAGGTTCTACCTATTTAGTAGGGGTTAAATTGGGTGGATGTGGTAGCTATGTATAGGAGGATTGCTGTTGAGAGGGATTCTGATAGTAGAATTCTATGGATTAAGTTGAACAATCCTGAACGTTTAAATGTTTTAAACATGGAGGTTATGAATGAGCTTTACGATGCATTGTTAAGTGCAGATAGGGATGATAGCGTACATGCATTAATCATTACAAGTGTAGGTAATAACTTCTGTGCTGGAGCTGATGTTAAGGAGCTTATTAATATGGATTTCGAGAAGGGTGTTAGATGGTTAGAAGCGTTTTGGAGGATTATGGAGCTAATAAGGGAGACAGGTAAGCCCGTAGTAGCTGCTGTTAGGGGTGTATGTGTGGCTGGAGGACATGAGCTTGTAATGATGTGTGATCTTGCTGTTGCCGGTAAATCATTAAGGCTGGGGCAGCCTGAAGCAACTGTAGGTGCAACAGCTCTTGGAGGAGGAGTTCAGCTACTACCATTAATTGTAGGTGATAAAAGAGCGAGGGAAATGCTCTTCACTGGAAGACTACTATCAGCAGATGAAGCCTACCAGCTTGGTCTAGTTAATAAGGTTGTAAACGATGAGGATGTTGATAATGAGGCTAGGAAGCTAGCTATTGAAATAATAGATGGGAGAAGCCCTCAAGCATTCCGCGTTATCAAGTCAGCATTAAAATTCTGGACAGATCTAGCAATGCTTAACTGGCAGCTAGCAAGAGACATAACATCAATGGTTTGGCTATCTGAGGAGTTTAGGGAGAGATGTAGAGACTTTCTTGAGAAAAGGAGGATGAAACCGCGGAAATTCACAGGTATATCTCCCTAACACAAAATTAAAAGTTTACCTGTTCCTCCACCTCTATTATTTCATGTTGGATCCTGCAATATTAAGGGGTAATTAGCTAATTGAGTAGAAGTATTCACACTTCATACTTTACTGGTCAGACGAAACCTCCCTAATCATTAATCATTAAATAAAGCTCATCATTCCAATTAGCTATAGATTCCAGCTATTTAAGTCTTTCAGTAGGAGTTCAGATATTATTCCCTTATAGCTAAATATTTAGCATTTAATAGCTACTATTACTAGACTTTTAAGGTTTGTAGTGGCATAAGTATGGTAGCTGAACATGTATGGCGTCCCTCTTAAAACTTATTAGTAAACATCTTAGCTTAAAATGGAGCTATTACATACATCTATGACTAAAATAATGGAATTAAGGATGTGTCCAACTATTACTTAGCTATTAATCAAATAAATCTGTACTTAAGAGTAATTTAAGAAGGGTTTATGAGTTGCTGGATACGCTCATGGAATTAATAAAGTTTATAAATTGCTTAATACAGGTTGTTATCTAGTTTAAGTTGAGAAACTGTTATATTGGTTAACACTATTAGGGGTTTGTATGTGGCAGCTTGGATTCCTAATTCATGAGGTAGCGTTCGGACTATTCTCCGTCTTCCTCCCCATATACGTTATTAGTATAGGCGGATCCCTGCTTAGCATAGGGGTTATGGCATCTACAGCTTTACTTTTAAGTATACCTGCATCCTTTTTCTGGGGTTATATTTGTGATAGGACAAAGCATTATAGGAGGTATGTTTTAATTTCATTTCTATCATGCTCCATCATGCTATACCTCTTCACCCTTACATCATCAATTCATACAATTATAGTTTTATACGTAGTTATGGCTGTTCTTCATGTAGCTCATGAACCGTCCAAGAATATATTGATAGCGGAGCTTTACTCAAGGGGGGAATGGGGGAAGTCCTATGCTTTCTATGAAGGATTAACTGAGATAGGGTGGCTTATTGGTTTACTTCACGGAGTCCTCCTTTCAATTATAGGGTTTAGTGCTGGAGCAATACTAACTCTATGTAGCCTCCTAAACTTCTCAGCGTTCCTCCTCTCCCTAATTCTAGTTAAGGATCCTATTCTAGTTTTTGAGAGAATGTTTGTCCGTATAGAGAGGATTGCAGGCTTCACATATAGAGGGGTAGCTATAGCATCAGGAGCTACTAGTGGATTTACTGGTGGGAGTTTAGCGGGGGGAAGTATCTACTCTTTCTGTGGGGGCTTAATTCTCTTCTCTTTAGCTACAAGTACTCTATTTACTCCACTACCTATATTCCTCTCTGGAGATTTAGGTTTACCTGGAAGTATGGTTTTCACCGTATATGCTTTAAACTCAAGCGGGGCAATTATAGGGTATTTCCTAGTAGGTAGTAAAGCTGGACAGCAGGAGGAAGGTGGGACTCTAGTAAAGGCTGTATTGCTTAGAGGTATTCTTATTTTCACCCTAGGAGTTCTTACCGTAATGAATATCTGTACAGTAGCTTCAGCATCGTTAATTCTAGCCTTAATGGGTTTTGCTTATGCTTTATACCATGTTTATGTTTTATCAACTTCAATGGAGGTTATTCCCCAGGGTAAAGCAGGCTTACTAAATGTTTTTATGGGTTTAGGTGAGGCTGTAGGAGCTTATCTAGGACCATTTATTGCCCAAATCTACGGATTTACATATCTCTTCTTCATAACTGCTACAATCTTTCTCCTAGCCCATATATTGTTCAGATTCTCCCCAAGCATATCTTAAGACTCTACTTAGCGAATTAACAGTACCTTCAGCTAGGGTTGGAGTTTCTACAGCTTCATTAACTTGGAGATAATCCACTTCAACACTGCTCCCTAATGGTTCTAGAGTTGTCTGCAGGCTACATCAGCTGCTAATAGCTTCACAGCATTTAATCTGTGAAGCTGTTTGCTAAAGTCTTCAAAATCTGAGGGAAATGGAGTAAATCTGCAGTAGTCATCATTTAGAGAATTTCTACCGGATATTCTATGGAGTTTACGGCTTAATTTTGCGGATCCGCTATGGTATAGGTGGGAAATTCGATACTTCATAGAGTTGAAAATATGGTTGTTAATGAATTAGGCTATGAAGTATTTTATAGGAGCTATCTTCTTAAGTATACTCCTTTAGGATCGAGTTGCCGGAGGATTAGAAGATCCTTTTCTGAGGGTTTCTCTGTAACTTTTAGGTTTCCCGATACTTTAAGGCTCCAGCCAGTATTCCTCTTCACATCCTCCACCGTTACTCCGGGATGGATTGATTCAAGAATCATTTCACCTGTTTCCTCATCAAATCCTAGAATAGCTAAATCCGTAATTACCTTAAATGGTCCTCCACCCTTTAATCCAAGCCTCCTCCTCTCCCATTTCCCTCCAAGAAAGCCTGGGCTGGTTATGAAGTCCACCTTTTCAGGAAATCTTCTAGCTTCATGAGGCATAACCATTAAGATCCTCTTAGCTAGTGAAGCTATATCGCATCCACCACCACTTCCAGGTAATCTAACCTTTGGTTTCCCATATTCCCCTATAACTGTAGTATTTATGTTTCCATACTTATCTAATTGAGCCCCCTCGAGAAAGCCTACATCGATCTTCCCCGACTGTAGATAGAAGGCGAAGACATCAAATACTGAGCAGACGCTTTGGGAGCCTGAAACTAATGCTGGATCTCCTATAGAGATAGGTACTCTTGTAGGGTTTGCACCTATAACTCCGGATTCATAAATCATTACGAGATTTGGGGCATGAGTTCTCTTAGCTAGGTTAGCGGCAAGATTAGGTAATCCAATCCCTACAAAAACAACTTCGTTATCTTTAAGCTCTCTTGACGCAGCTACAACCATAAGCTCTGTTTTCGTATACTCCATCACATACACCTAGTAGTATAGTCCATAGTTAACAGGTATGCTATAAAAGCTTTTAGGCTTCAGCTTCATTATTTTCTCAACACCAAGCTTCTTAACATATTCCCTACGGTTCTGAACGTTATAAACCCATTCATCCAGGTATTTACTGAGAAGCTCAGGATCTCTCGATATCTTATCCCACTCCAGGTAGAACTCGTTATCCCTATCATAGTATCCCTGAACATATGATGGATGGGCTGCCCAAGGCTCCTCAACAATAGCGTTAACGATAAAGCTAGGTATTAAAACCTTGTTTGGGTCGCTTCTAATAATGTATTCATCAACTATCTCCTCAACACTTACAATAACCCTCTTTGAGGCGAAAGCAGCCTCCCTAACATCACATACCAACCCCCATACTTGAACATTACCCTCCCTATCAGCTCTCTGAGCATGTATAATAGCTACATCAGGATTTAGTGGGGGAACAACAGCTACCTCCTCATCACTGTATGGAGACTTCACAAGCTTTACGTTAGGATTATACTTTAATAAGTCACTTCCCCTAATTGACCTGATTGGAATGAATGGGAGGCCAACTGCTCCAGCAAAGATGCGTGAAGCCAATGCGAAATGAGTATATTCCTCAATCTCAATAGGGTTTGGGAAGCTCTTCTCAATAGCTCTTCTAAATGCATGTAGAGGCCCAACTCCAGGATTTCCAGCCCAGCTGAAAACAAGCTTCTTCGCACAGCCAGCAGCTATCATCTGGTCATAGATTAAATCTGGGGTAAGCCTAGCCAACGTTAAGTTCCTCTTTCTCTGCCGAATTATTTCATGACCTGCTGCAAAGGGGATTAAATGTGTAAATCCAGCCATATAAACAGTATCATTATCATAAACGTATTTCCTTACGGCTTCCTCCATACTCATTATCTTCTCATCAACCACCATAACTACCAAACATGCAGTTTAAAACCAATATTTAAAGCTAACGTAGATAAATATCTTTGTAAACTTTATTCAGCTTCTCTCCTACTTATAGCGAAGCTATGAAGCTTATGTTAGTTGTTTATCTTATGTATTATCGATTAAGAATAACATCAACATCTTAAGTTTAGTTGATGGAAGTCATAAATATATTCAATAGTTAAATCATTAAGACCTCTTTAATGTTAGAGTATTTGTAGAGGTGTTTTTGATGATGCTAGGATTTAGGAGAATATGGTATACATAGCTTTAAACCATTAGAGGATGACTTCATGATTTGATGTAGCTAATCCCTATTAGGAGGATTAATGCTATTCATGGCTTAAATATGCTAGCATATTGCCTCCTATTATAGGTATCAGCAAAATTCTGATTTAAATGAATTACACAATTCAGCTAGGGATTTAATGGGGGTAATGTATGAAGGATAAGCTACTCAATAACTAAATATCATGCATTAGGGAAAATGTAATGGAGGCCGTTTAGGAGTGCTTTAAATCAATAGTAAGAGTGAAAATGATGAATAGAAGTTTAAAGCTAATAATTCTAGAAACAATAATGGAGGCTATTAACACGTTTAAGTTTACAAGCTGGAATAAACAGGGGCGTGTCCAACCGCTACTAGCAGTTCATCAGTTCTAAATCAGACTTACCTATAAAATTGCGGAAAGTTTATGGATATTTGGACACGTCCGAATAAACCGTAATCTTTTTATATTTCAAGGCTTTCCAGTATAAAACGGTGTAAAATGGTGAAAATTATTGTAGGGATAAGTTTACTTAGTCAAGGGTTAGGTTTTCTTCGGGGAATTTGCTTAGCAATAATTTTAGAGGGTGAAAGCTGGAATACTGGGGGTAAAGCTTGAGTAGTCAAGGCCACCACCATATTCACCACGTGGAGGATTTTAAGAGGCGATTCTGGGCTTCGCTAGTATTGACTATACCGATTTTGCTTCTTTCCGAAATGATTCAAATGTGGTTTGGTCTTACATGGATAAGAATTCCCTATCAGAAGGAGGTGTTATCTCTTCTATCCATAATTGTTTACATTTATGGTGGATGGCCTTTCCTGAAGGGGTTACATCAAGAGTTTAAGTCTAGACAGCCTGGGATGATGATGCTTATCGGCATGGCTATTTCTGTAGCTATGCTATACTCATTTGGAACAGTTTTCCTCTCCACAGTTGGAAAGGACTTCTACTGGGAGCTTGCAACCTTAATTGACGTTATGCTTCTTGGACATTGGATAGAGGCGAAGAGCGTTATGGGTGCTTCTACAGCTCTTGAGGAGCTTATCCACATAATGCCGACAACAGCCCACCTCATTAAAAACGATGAAATCATAGATATACCGGTTTCACAGCTGAGGAGGAATGATGTTGTCCTAGTTCGTCCAGGCGAGAAAATACCGTCGGACGGCGTTGTCTATGAGGGTGAATCCTATGTTAACGAGGCTTTATTAACTGGCGAGTCGAAGCCAATTAGTAAGAAGATTGGAGATAAGGTTGTTGGGGGCTCTGTAAATGGGGAGGGAATTCTAAAAGTACGGGTAGAACGTACAGGTGAAGAAACTTATTTAGCTCAGGTCATTAAGCTAGTTAAACAGGCTCAAGAAAGCCGTTCACGAACACAGGATTTGGCGAATAGGGCTGCTGCACTTCTATTTTATGTAGCGTTAAGCATTGGCATATTAACCTTCACAATTTGGTCTCTACTCGTCAGCTTAGATTTCGCTATTGAAAGAGCTGTAACAGTGCTTGTTATTGCCTGCCCCCATGCATTAGGATTAGCTATACCACTAGTTGTAGCCATTTCTACATCAATAACTGCAAAAAACGGAATCTTAATAAGGGATAAAAGAGCCTTCGAAGCTGTTAAGGATGTAAACATTGTTGTCTTTGATAAAACAGGTACCTTAACCACTGGAAAATTCGGTGTAAGCGATGTTGTCTCCCTTATTCCTGAAGAAGAGCTTTTAAGACTTACAGCAAGTGTTGAGGTAAACTCTGAACATGTAGTAGCGAAAGCAATAGTAGAATATGTTGAAAGCAGAGGCATCAAAATTCCTCAAGCTAAAGATTTCAAAGCTCTACCGGGAAGGGGTGCTTACGGAAAGGTTGAAGATAGAGAAGTTTATGTTGGAGGCGTAAATCTCCTAGAGGAATTAAGAATAGCTTTGGAAAACCGGGGAGTAAGGGAGCTTCAAGAACAGGGTAAAACAATCGTTTTTACTGTTGTAAATGGGGAAGTTGCTGGAGTATTTGCTTTAGCTGACAGCATAAGGAATGAATCCCGTGAAGCTATTGAAAAATTAAAGGAGAAGAACATAAAGGTCTACATGCTTACCGGTGATTCAGAGGAGGTTGCCTCTTGGGTTGCAAAAGAGCTTGGGATAGATAGATATTTTGCAAGAGTTTTACCGGATGAAAAAGCTGAAAGAATAGAGCAGCTTAAGAAGGAGGGCTATAGGACTGCTATGGTTGGGGATGGTGTGAACGATGCGCCAGCACTTGTAATAGCGGATGTTGGCATAGCGATAGGTGCAGGAACAGATGTAGCTATAGAAAGTGCAGATATAATCCTTGTTAAAAACGATCCGAGGGATGTGGTAAAAGTTATAGATATTTCGCGTAAAACATATTCTAAGATGATGCAGAACCTATGGTGGGCAGCAGGCTACAATATAGTAACAATTCCAGTAGCTGCCGGAATCCTATCTGGCTTCGGCATAACACTTCCAGCAGCAGTTGGAGCATTAATAATGTCCCTAAGCACGGTTATAGTTGCCTTAAATAGCCAAACCTTAAGAAGGTATGAGCCTGAGGAGTTGAGGATAATGGCGAGGAAGCATCTTGTCATAGATCCTGTTTGCAGGATGAAAATAGATCCGGATACGGCATATAGCAAAATCAAGCATGGAGACAGTATTATCTACTTCTGCTCTAAAATGTGTGAGGAGGAGTATAGGAAAAATCCGGAGAAATATGTAAAGTAAAGGATAAGTCGCTTAGGAAAGCTTTAATCAATATACTTATATTCACGATTAAAATATTGGTGAACAACTCCACCCTCTAAGTTATTACTCCTATAAGTTTTTATTTCTCCAGGTTATTTACTGGTATGAAAGTTGAAGTTGATCTTAGAGAATCGTATAGGCTTCTTCATCCACGTCCTGTTGTACTTATATGTTCATCTGGAAGAAATGGTGAAGTAAACGTTATGGCATGTTCATGGATTACTCCTGTAAGCGATGAGCCTCCATTAATAGCTATATCTCTATGGATGAAGGGATATACACATAGATTAATAGATGAAATAGGGGAGTTTACAGTTAATATACCTTCAGCGAAACTGCTAAAACAGGTTTGGATAGCTGGAACTAGAAGTGGAGGTAGAGTTGATAAGGCTAAACTGCTAGATCTATCATTTATTCAGGCTAAGGCAGTTAAGCCGCCTGTAATTGATGATTGTATAGCTGCTTTAGAGTGTAGGGTTAGAAGTAGAGTTGTAGTTGATGAGCAGATAGTATATATTGCTGAGGTTTTGAAGGCATATGCTGAGGAAAACCTTTTTAGGGAGGGGGTTTGGAGTATGGAGGCAAACGTACTACATCATGCCGGCGGTAAAGTATTTGCAGTAGTATCCAAATACTTTAAAGCTTAAGCTTACAGTGTGTCTTCATGGCTGGAAGAGCTGGAAGCATAGTTTTAATACAGTCCTTTCTTACAGCATTTACCCTACATCTCCTCCTATTCTCCTACTCGCCTGTAATTCCGCTAATTATTAGGGAGATGGGGATATCGTATGTTGAGGCGGGATTTGTATTTTCAATATGTATTCTAGCTGTTATAATACTACGTATACCGTGGGGTTTCCTAATTGACCGTATTGGATTTATGGCTACGATGAAGATTGCAATGATTCTTATTGGGGTTTTCAGCCTTCTGAGAGGTTTCTCCCCAAGCTATCATACCCTAATAGTCTCCCAGCTACTTCTCGGAGCTGGGTTTGCAGCTATTCTACCATGCCTAGCTAAAATCGTGAATGTAATGTTTCAGGAGAGGGCGGGGTTTGCTACTGGAGTCTATGTTGCAGGATTCCCTACCGGTGAGCTTGCAGGATTGGGATTAACATACTACCTAACACTAAATGTAGGCTGGAGAACAGTATTCCAGATGTTTGGGGTATGGAGTCTTGCTGTAGCGTTATCATGGTGGATATTGGATATGAGGGTTCCGGTGAAGCATACATATTTGAAAAACCAGTCTAAACCAAGTCTTAAAAGCCTAGCTAAGCTGAAACAGCTATGGATACTGGTTGGGCTATGCATATGCTCAATGGGATGCTACGATACAATACTTACATGGCTTCCCAGCATATTGGAGATTAGGGAGGTACCGGCTGTAGAGGCAAGTATTGCTACATCAATATTTCCACTAGGATTCCTGCTTTCAGGACCAATTATAGGTACGTTGTCGGATAATGTAGGTTTAAGGAAGCCATTCATATGGATACTTGGAGCTACAAGCATAGTATTCATGCTGCTTATTCCATACACTATTCAGACACCACTATGGATATCCATACTTACAGTAGGATTCACACTCTCAGGAATTCTAACACTAGTTCTAATCATACCGACTGAGCATCCTGAACTCTCAGAGCTTGTAGGTGGAGCTGTTGGATTAATATCCTCAATAGGTAATGTAGGATCCTTCCTATTCCCTATTGCTGTAGGCTTCCTAATAGATACTACAAGATCAGCATCTCCACCACTAATATTCCTAGCTGCAATATCAGGAATAGCTGTAATACTAAGCTTAAAAGTTAGGGAAACTGGAAAAGCTAAACGTCAACGTAACCTAATATAGAAGCCTATTTCCAGTATTACTATGCTACAGCCATGGCTTCCCATCAAATCCAGCTTCAAAACCTCCTCCTAATACCTAGCTCTACCTATAGTAGTTGTGGATACCGTATTGTAACTGTCGTCTTTATCTGGAAGCTTCACTACAATCCCACTCATCAACTACCATAGCTGGAATACATCAACCTAGCAAAATAAAATACATATGCTACGAAATACTTCATAATTACTATTGTGATAGATTGAAGAAGTCTATTAATAGGTTAGAGATGCGGTAATCTACTCCATTAACCACTTCCATAAGGGTATAAATTTTACTTGTTTTCCATCAATTTCCTTAATTAACTCCAGATCCCAAGTTATAACAGTAAGTTTATTACATTTCAAATTATTGGAGACATTTATCAAAACTTTTAGTTTCTCTTTTTCAATTTCCCCAATTGAAGATGCAAATGTTACTTGAATTAACTCATCTATTCTTAATCCCTTCTTAATTAAGAAATCCACCTCCCTTCCTGCATAATCCTTAAAGTAGAAGAAATCAAAATCTATCTCATAGAACTTTCTTTCAAAAAGCTTTCTAGCAACCAGATTCTCCATCCTTCCTCCATACTCCTCTGAAATTTTCGGAACTAAGCTGTAAAAGCCTGTATCTATAGAGTAGATTTTTTTCGGCTGTAAAACTCTCTCCTTGGTTTTTAAGCTAAACTTCTCAACTGAAAATATGAAAAAGGATGATTCAAAATATTTTAAATAATTCCTTAACGTTCTCTTACTTTTCTTAACCCCAATACTTTTAAAGTATCTTTCAACTTTAGAAATTGAAAAGTATTTTCCGAAGTTTTCCTCTAGAAGCCTTAGAAACGTCTCTAGGGAGGAAATATCTCTTACCTTAAACCTCTCTACAATATCTCTGTAAAAAATTGTTTCCCTATAGGCTCTTAAAAGCTCCAGCTTCCTCTCTCTACTCTCTTCTAAAACAACCTCTGGGAAGCCGCCGAAATTCAGATATTCACGTAGTCTTTGAAGCAGCATTCCCTTAACTTCAGGTGAAGCTAAATATTTTACTTCAAAACCTTTAAACTTCAAAAACTCTTTGAAGGAGAGTGGGAGAATTAGTCTTGTTATGTATCTACCCCTTAACTGGGTTGGAACCTCCCTTAATGAAAGCTTAGATGAAGAGCCTGAGATGAAAATAAAGTAGTTATTTGTGTTATGTAAGCTCCTTACCCATCCTCCCCACTCACTTAGGTTTTGAACTTCATCTAAAAGCAAAACTATTTTACCCTCTTTCTCCGTAAAGAGCTCATGCAGCACCTTTATAAACATGCTATAATGCTTTGAAGTTAAGTTTTTCAATCTTAAATCTTCAAAATCGAGATAGGCTATATTTTCCTTTAAAAACCCTTTACTTAGCAGGTTTTTAGCTATTTGAAACATAAAGTAGGTTTTACCAGCTCTTCTTGGACCAATTATTGCCACTATGCTTTTTGAAGCTTCTGTTGGATAATCCCTTTCAATAAGCCTGGGTATTTCCCTAGCTAACCATGAGCTTAATATCTCTCTTAAAATATTTTCCATAATTTCATTTAGGAAACAGATTTATTTAAATCTGTTTCCTAAAGCTCACTATTACGCGCCGCCGCACGCGCGCGAGCATTAGCTAGTCAGTAATTCTTGAGTTGCTGCATCCAATAACTTCGTCTTGTAAACTTAAGCTTTACCTAGAAGTTAATCAGCAAGCTTAAGTTTACAAAGCCAATAACTTCATGGAAAACTATTTATTTATCTAGGCTTAAAGCCTTTATGAGTGAAGTAGTTGATATTCTTATTAGGGATTGCTTAATCGCAACTATTAATCATGGAGTTGTTAATCGTGGATTTATTGCTATTAGTAATGGTCGAATAGTAGATTTTGGTAGAGTTGAGGATTGCCGATATCATGGTGAAACGGTGGTTGAAGCTAGGGGTATGGCTGCAGTACCGGGGCTGGTGAATTTACATACACATTCACCTATGACACTGCTTCGAGGGGTTGCTGAAGACCTACCCCTAGATAGATGGCTTAAAGAGGTTGTTTGGCCTATAGAGGCTAATCTTAAACCTGAAGATGTCTACTGGGGTGCAAAGCTGGCATGTATTGAAATGCTAAAGTCTGGAGTTACATGTTTTAACGATATGTACTTCTACATGGATATGGTTGTAAAAGCTGTTGAGGAAACAGGTATTAGAGCAGTATTATCCCACGGCGTAATAGGAGCTGGTAAGCCTGATGGGGGATTGAAGGATCTGGAGGAGGGGTTAAGGTTTGCGCTTGAAAATAGGGGTAGGGGAAATGGAAGAATACTTACAGCTCTCGGTCCCCACGCGGAATATACTGTTCATCCAGAGCTGCTGGCTAAGGTTTCGGAATACTCGGAAAAATATAGTTTACCAATACATTTCCACTATGCTGAATCGAGAGAGCTACTTGAAGAAACATGGGGGAAGATAGGCGGGAACCCTCTTAAAAGATATGATGAAATTAAGCTACTAAACAATAGGTTAATCCTCGTCCACTGCATATATTTAGAGGTGGAGGATATGGAGCTGCTGGCTAGGAGGGGTGTGTCTGTAGCATATAATCCAGTATCAAATGCGAAGCTAGCTCAGGGAATAGCTAGGGTTAAGGAGATGGTTAAGTATGGAGTAAATGTAGGTATTGGAACTGATGGGCCAGCCTCAAACAATACCTTAGACCTACTTAGAGATTTAAGGTTTGCATCAATAATTCAGAAGGCAAAATATCTAGATCCAACAGCTTTAAGTAGCTTAGAGATCTTAAAAATGGCAACATTAAACGGGGCTAAAGCTTTAGGTATTGATAACGATATAGGAGATATAGAGAGGGGAAAGAGGGCAGACATAATCCTAGTAGACATGAAGTCCCCCTACCTACATCCAATCCACAACATATACTCTACACTAGTATATTCAACATGCGGCTTAAATATAGATACAGTTATTGTTGATGGTGAAATACTTGTTAAGAACGGTAAATGCATATACCTAAATGAGGAGGAGATAATGGAGAAGGCTGATGAGAGAGCCTTAGACCTACTTGAAAGATCAGGTATAAAGGGATAAGCAACCAATACTAACATTAAGTCTAAGCATAACTTATCGTAAAGCCTCGTAAAATAGCTGATTTAGATATGAGGGTTCTGAATTAAGTAGAGATAAGTAATGAATCATTATCTCTACTTAACTCGCCCTGTAAACTTAAGCATGTTTCATCACCTCTATTATGGGTATTCTTCTCTATGAATTCTTCTGCTTAATTTTTCATTTATCCATGTTTCGTTTATCATTATCATTATTGATTTTAGAAGCATTTCTGCATGCTTCTTATCACATTCATCTTTAATGCATGTAGTTATCGAATAGCCTAGTTCTATCCTCAACATACTATATTATTTTCTCCATTAAGTTTCTAATTTTGAAGCTATATAATCCATGCTTTAGATTAAGAATTTTGAATGAAGCTTTATAGTATGGGGCACCATCAGTCAATAAGTTATGTTGAGCTGCAAATAGCTCTAACCCTCTTAATGAATATTAAGATGTTAGTATGTTAGCAACATCAAAAATTATCATGAATACAATCCTTTAGATAGGGTTCGAAAGCAACCTATCTAAATCAGTATCATCAATCAATAATATCCTAGCATCCCTACCAGCCTTTACAGTAGTACTATCTACAGCAACCTTATCTAGGCTGAGTTTTCCAGTAAAGTATTCTATGGCTTTTGAGGATTCAAGAACCTTAAACCATACACCCCTAACACTTCTTAAACCTATTCCAGCAGTCTTGTATGAGCCATACTTAGCAGGAGATCCATCCAACGGCATCCAGTAACAAGTACGTATAGTATCCCGTTTATAATCAGCCTATCATCGATCCTAGGTCTTCCAACACTAGCCTTAGGGGGGAGGAGAGGCCTTATAATCCCCCATTCCTCATCGCTTAACTCCCTAAACTCCATAACAAAACTAAAGAGAGAAAGACTTAAATAGTTTTCAGACGAGTTCTAGGTTAATTTTCTATGTTGCATATAGGTAATGCATAGTTGAAGGTAAGCCTGAAAGAAGTATTAGATATCTCCTAAACGACTCTTCACCCTCAACATCATCAATAAACAAGAAGATGCTAAAATGTAGAATTTAGCAACACCCTAGCACGGGCATAGATGTGTTGTCTCCCGTTTCTGGAGGTGTATCTACACCTTAAGAATGCTAAAAGCCTCTTCTCTGTCGCTGATTATCGTCATTGTTGTGAAGTCGTCACTTTGGATCGTGATACTCTTTCGTCCCTTCTTGAAGCTTGATTCGGCCTTCTTAGGCGTTGTAGCTTGCGTTGGGTAAAATTCTCGCAAGGTATGGAGCGACTTCTTTAAGATTTTCCACATCTATTCTGCCGATCACCCTGTACTTGCTCGGATCCGCAATGCAGGGTAGAAGATTCCTTATTTCCATGTTTTCACTCCGATTTTACCTCATAAAGCTTCTCTTTCAACTTCAAAGCGACGTTTACGAGGCTTATGAGTACAGGAACTTCGATGAGCGGGCCGATGACCGTGGCAAAAGCCTGATCGCTCTGAATTCCCCAGATTGCTATCGCAACAGCTATTGCCAGCTCGAAGTTGTTGCTCGCCGCTGTGAAGGAAACTGCCGTAGTCTTGGGATAATCTACACCGAGCCTGTAGGCTATGAAGAACGTAACGAACCACATGATCAGGAAGTAGAGAGTAAGAGGAATCATAACTCGGAAAACGTTGTATGGGAGCTCGACTATGTATTCTCCTTTCAGCGAGAACATTATAACGATAGTGAAAAGCAGTGCAATCGGAGTTATCGGGCTTATCTTCGGCTCCAAAACATTCTCGAACCATTCCTTACCCTTGAGCTTGAAGCTTCCGTATCTCGTTAAAATACCGCTGATGAACGGAATGCCCAAGTATATGAAGACTGTTTTTGCGGCCTCAACGATGCTAACCTCAGCTTTTACACCTTCAGCCAAACCAAGCTCAGTTAGGGCCAACGTTATGAAGATGTAGATGTAGACTGCGTAGAAGAGAATCTGGAAGATGGCGTTGAAAGCTACAAGCCCAACAGCAAGTTCTCTGTCACCTCCTGCAAGCTCGTTCCATACGATGACCATTGCGATGCATCTCGCCAAGCCGACGAGGATTACACCCATCATGAAAGCTGGCATGTCTCTGAGCAGAGCTATGACGAGAATAAACATCACTATTGGCCCAACGATCCAGTTTTGTGTCAGCGAAAAGCCAAGAAGCTTTAGATTACGAAATACCTTTCCCATTTCTTCATATTTAACTTTTGCAAGAGGAGGATACATCATCCATATAAGGCCAATAGCTATAGGAATAGAGGTTGTACCAATACTTAAAGAGCCAATAATGCTAGCAACCTCAGGGAAGACATATCCTAATCCAATACCGAACACCATAGCTAGGAAAATCCAAAGAGTAAGAAACCTAGTTAATAATGGTAATCTCCCACTCATAAAGCCCCCAATACTCAACATATTAATAAGCATTATGTTACAAAAAGTTACTAACAGTAAACTTATCTATAGTAAAACTGTAAAGTTAGCTTTATGAATTGATTTCGTAAATCCACACATATAATAGAAGCTTGATATGAGTGAAGAAATTCAATATTAAATTTCATACATGATTAAGATTTCATTACATCTCAGCTGCAAGCTAGATCCCTACGGCTATCTTCACTACTTTACATCTACTTCATTCTAAGTTTTCATTAAGTAGAGACTTAATAAGCCCTACAGTAACAATATAAACTCTCAGAAACTTAGAGGAAAGATTTAGGTAGTTGCAGTAGCTTTATAAGTAATTTATGGATTTGAAGCTAATTCATAAAGCTTACTGTATTTTCCAGATGGTGTTTCCAGCTATGTATGCTGCGATTGTTGAGATAGCTACTGTTACTACTACATATACTGCTGCTTTCCTTACTCCAAACACTCTAATTATTGCAAGCCAGTTTGGTAGGCTTTCCCCAGGTCCTGCTAGTAGTAGTCCTAGCGCAGGTCCTTTACCCATACCTAGCCCTATAAGCATCCTTACAAACGGTGCTTCAGTCATAGTTGCAAAGTATGATAATGCACCTATTAATGTAGCTAGGAAGCATGAAAGTATTGAGGAGCCGCCTAGATATGATTCAACAACCTCTCTAGGTATTAGCTTACCTATAACCCCAACTATGAATACACCTAGTAATAGTAGTGGAAAGATCATTTTAATAAACCACCAGGTTTCGTGAAGCCATGAATATACTTCATCCCTACTGAACGATTTATATGCGTAGATTGATGTAGCTATAATTAGGATTAGGAATACTTCAACCTTGAAAATGTATGAATTACCTAGGTAGATGTATTCTGGAAGTATTTTATGTAGGGATAAGCCTCCAACATAGTTTGGAGCTAGAAGCGTTACTGCTAGTAGAATTATGAGGAGTAGTCCTTTAGACTCAATCATCCTGCCTTTAGCTATTGATGTAGTGGGGAATTTTCTTGAGGATTCCTCCCCTCTAAATATTGAGGACAAGCTAAGCCAACTATAGTTGCTGTTGATATTGCAGCTATGAAGCGTACGATAGCCATGTCAAGCCCTAGGATTGCGCCAGTATATGTTAGTGCTAGTATGTTTGCTGCTGGTGTAACCCATAGGATAATGAAGGCAGGGGCAATACTGCTTCCCTTCTTATACAGTCCTGAGACAATAGGTATAACAGTGCATGAGCAGGCAGCTATAAACGTACCTGTAACGGAGGCTAATGGGAAGGATATGTATTTCCTACTTTCAACGCCGAGATATCTTATAATAACATCTCTTGAGAGGAAGCTTACAATAGCTCCAGCTAGGAGAAATGCTGGTATTAAACATGTCAATACGTGGTAGGCAACATAATCTATAAGTGCCTCTAAGCCTCCAAGCACTACTTCAACAGGATCCATGGCACTACCTTAATATAGACTTCAACAGGTTCTCAACTTCACCTAGAGATGGAACCCTACCCTTAATCTTCACATCTCCATCTATAGCTATGGATGGAGAGATTAAAACACCATACTTATTTATAACTTCATCTGACATTATGTTCTTCTTAACTACTTCAACTCTTCCCCCTAATCCAAGCTTCTCCACAGCTTCATTTACTGTTTTTAAAGCTGCCTTACATTTTGGGCATGGAGGCTCAACACCTATTACCTCAACCAACACCTTAGACATACAATCACCACAGTTACCAAAAATACTGCTAATATAAACTTTTTGTTACAGTTTGAAACTTACCATAGTGTTTAGCTGAAGTTAACTAAAGCTTAATATTCTTAATACTTCATCCCGCCTCCATATTAACATTCTAGCTTCAGCTAGCTTATTCTTCTGCTTTAGTAATGGTAGTTTAGAGTGGGCTTTACATTATTGATTCTGAGATTAGGAGTACTAGTATTCCAGCTGTAAGTGTTAGGATTGGTGGGATTAGGAAAGCATTCATATAGTTTCCTGAATACTGAACTATTAAGCCGAGGATTACTGGTCCTATAAGATTACCTATATCCATCCCCATCGTATATATACTTGTAAGAAAGCCTACACCACACCTCCTCCTTCTACCGAGAGCTAGGGTTTGGCAGCTTGGTATAAATATTCCTACTCCAACCCCAAACACTATTGATGCAAGATATAGGTAGGGGGGAGTGGTGAAAATGTAGATCATGAAGAAGGAGGATGAAATTATGAGTAGACTTAGATATGTTGTTTTTTCAGGATATTTATCTGATAGTTTACCCGCAATAATTCTAAGCATTAGGCTTGATAAAGCCTGTAAACTAACAAAAAATCCTATTTCAATATCTCCATAGCCTAGAAGCTTCAGGTATGCTGATAGAAAAGTTATGAGCCCCATCCATGATACTGCATAGATTATAAGGCTTAGGAAAGCTGTTAGGAAGTATTTATTACCTAGCCCCCCAACATATATTCCCCCAAACGATTTCCTATTGTTTTCCGATGTTTTTATTAGGGGTATAATTGTTAGGAGGAGTAGGGAGGCTATAATGAACGTTACTCTATAGCTGAAAAACTGTGATAAAATCCCTCCAATACCTGGCCCTACAGTAAATCCTATACCCACCATAAGGCTCCTCCACCCCAACATCTCCCCAACCCTCCCCTCCGGCGCTGAATCCACAGCACTAGCGATCGATGAAGGTATGAAGGATGCTACTGCAGCCCCCTCTATAAGTCTAGCCACCATTATCGTATATATGCTTTCTGAAAGAAATAGTAGAGCATAGGATATTGATGCTAAAACAGCTCCGAGAATCATAAGTGATGAACGTACCCATTTATCACTTAACAAGCCGAAGAAGGGTCTTAAAGCTATAGCTGTTACCGATATACTGGAGACAGCAACCCCTATCATTGATGGAGATGCCCCAAATACTAATGCATACCTTGGAATAAGGGGTACAACCATCTGGACAAGAGTAAAGAACAGCATTGTAGCAATATTTAACCTCCAGATCGCTGAATTTAGAGGAATAGCTTTCATATCACGCTAACTCTCCTACAAGATTGGGGGAAGCATTATTTAAGTCTTTCTAGAGTTTTAGGCGTCTTGTAAACTTAAGCATGTTTCATCACCTCCATCATTGGTATTCTTCTCTATGAATTCTTCCACTTAACTTTCCCATTCATTAGTACTATTGTTTAGAAGCATATCCGCAGTTTCTCATCACATTCACCCTCAATTATGTAGTATTAATAGCTATCTAATCCACGTCTTAGGTTAAGAATATTGCATAAAGTCACTATAATAGGGCATCATCAGTTATTATAATTGTGTTAAGCCTTAACCATCTTAATGAATATAGTTAAATATGCAGTATAGGCTTAACCATTAATATCATAAACCTACTAAATTCTAAGCTACCACATTAAGATCGTGTTTGGAGGAGTTTATGAATTATTGGGTAAGCTTATGGAAGCGTGAAATTTAAAAGGTGTATGTACTAGCTTGAAGGGGTGTTGAATTTGGGATTTCTGGAGTATCCCTGCCATCCCGTAGATTGGGTTCTTTTTAAGCATAGCCTATCATCTCCCGACATGAGAAACATATTTAATGAGAGAAGCTTTATTGAAAAATACTTAAGGTTGAAGCAGCTCTAGCAGAGGCTGAAGCGGAGCTTGGAATAATACCTGAAAAAGAAGCAAGGGAGATAGCTGAAAAAGCATCGCTAGAATACATAGACTTAGAGAAGGTTGAGCAGAGAGCTCGAAGTACTGGTCACTTCCTAATGGCAATAATCGAATCATGGAGGGAGAAGATAGGGGAGAGCGGTGAATTCATACATTGGGGAGCAACAACACAGGATATCTCCGATACCGCAATGATTCTTCTCGTTAAGGAAGCATGCAGCCTAATCTTAAGTGACCTAATTGAAATAAAAGACTCCCTCACCATGCTAGCGGATAAATACAAGGATACTCCAATGGCTGGTAGAACACACTGCATGCATGCTGTCCCCATAACGTTCGGATTTAAAGTCGGTGTATGGCTTGATGAGGTATCAAGACATATTGAACGATTTAAAGAAATACAGAAAAGGCTTTTCGTCGGCAACATAACAGGTGCGGTAGGCACATTTGCAGCCTTCGGTCCCAAAGGTCCAGAAATACAGAAGCTAACACTAAAAAAGCTAGGTCTCGAAGCTCCAGCTATCTGCTGGCATGCTGCACGTGACAGAATAGCTGAATTCCTAAACCTACTAGCAATAATAGCATCCACACTAAGCAAGATTGCAAACCAAGTATTAATCCTAATGAGGCCAGAAATAATTGAAATTGAGGAGCCGATCCCGCCCAGCCATATTGGAAGCAGCACTATGCCCCAGAAGAGAAATCCATTCCTAAGCGAAACAAGTATTGCCCTAACAAGAATAATACGTGCATACGCCCACACAATGACTGAATCCATGGAGACACTTGACGAGAGAAACTTCAGCACATGGTTTGTAGAGTTCGTAATAATACCTGAAAGCTTCTTCTTCACCAGCATAATAATCAAAAACCTCAAAACAATCCTACAGAAGCTGGAAGTCCACCCAGAAAACATGAAAAGAAACCTAGAGCTAACCGGAGGACTAATAAATGCTGAAGCAGTTATGATGGTTTTAGCGCAAAAAATCGGGCGGCAAAGAGCACACAGCATGATCTACGACTGCGCTATGAAAGCCCAAAGAGAAAAGAGACCATTCATGGATGTTCTATTAGAAAACAAAACCATTACAGAACATATAAGTGAGCAAGATCTTAGGAAACTACTAGATCCAGTAAACTATACTGGGCTATCATCAGATATAGTTAAACAACTTACTACATCCAAAGTAAGCAATAACTTAGAATCCCGAAGAGATATATAGGGCTTTAAGTCTAAGACAGATCCATCAGTACAAATCATTACCCATCAATATATAACTGTTCAGCTCTCCTCACCCACTACTTGAGTAATGAAGAATGCTATTATTACATTGAATTGAGTTTTCCACATCCATTCCTAAATAACTTAAATCCGGAAGTAAAATCTAGCATCTGAGAAACCCATAGCTAAAGCAGCATATATGACATGGCAATAAACTTGTAAACCGAAGATTAATGTTGTGGCTTAATCCTCAATAATCATATCTCTAGTTTAAATTGGTATGAATTATTGAAGCTTTCCGTCTCTATTATATGGGTGAATTTGCGGAATTCGGAATTAAGCCGTAAAACTAGAAGTGAGAACAGCCTAAGTCAGGAGGAGAGGTTAACTGGAGGAATTAAGTCGCAAAGCTAAAGTTTATATTTTCCAAGTCCAGTCTCTCTGAGGGTTTAAAATGTCTGATAGCATGAATCTTGAAGGAGGATGTGGGGAGAGAATAAATTTTTTCAGAGACATTTTCCCCTTCGATTCGCCGCCGAAGATAAGGTTAAACAGGATTCCGGAGGAAATGTGGATAACCGATACAACGCTACGTGATGGGCAGCAGGGTTGGAAAACATTTTCTGTAGAGGAGTCTTTAAAAATTTATGAGGTACTTAACGCGCTCGGAGGCAAGAAGGGTGTAATACTTTCTACAGAACTATTCCTTTACACGAAGAAGGATAGAGAGGTTATTAGGAGGATTAGGGAGCTCGGCTTCGATTACCCTAAACCTATCGGATGGATTAGAGCTACGCTATCCGATGCGCAGCTTGTCCTTGAGGAGGATATTGAGGAGACTGTAGTTTTATGTTCTATATCTGACTACCATATATTCAATAAATTCAATACGAGCAGAAGCCAGGTTTTAGGAAAATATTTGGAGGTTGTGGAGTTTCTTCTAAAAAATGGAGTTGTGCCAAGGTGTACGCTAGAGGATGCCACAAGGGCGGATGTTGAAAATGTTGTAGTACCGTTTGTGGAGAGGCTTATGAGGCTTTCCGAAAAGTATAGGCTACCTGTTAAGATAAAGATTGCTGACACGCTTGGCGTAGGGCTTCCCTTCAGGGAGGTTGGTTTGCCTAGAAGCATACCTCTCTTTATAGAAACGCTCATATCGAAAACAGGTATAAATGGGAGAAACATTGAATTTCACGGACACAACGACTTCTTCATGGTTACAGCAAACCATCTCGCAGCATGGCTGAGTGGTGCATCTCTCTCCAACTGTACACTCTTCGGCATTGGGGAGCGTGCTGGAAACTGTCCACTTGAAGCTATGCTTTTAGCGTACTCGATGATGCATGGTGTTGAAGGAATAAACTTAAAGGAGATTGTTAAGGCAGCGGAGCTTTTTAAGGCCATGAATTTTGTTTTCCCAGAGCACTATCCTCTTGTTGGACCGAATGCCTTCAGGACTAAGGCTGGAATCCATATAGATGCCTTTCTAAAGAATCCTGAAGTCTATTTACCCTTCAACCCTGTTAAAGTTCTGGGAATTTGGCCTCAGATCATGATAGACCAATATTCCGGTAAGGCAGGTATCGCCTACTGGATAAAGACGCATCTTAACCTAGACGATGACGATATAAGGGACGACCCTAGGATAAGCGAGATACATAATGAGATTTTGAAAATGTATGATGCGGGCAGACAGACCCCTATATCTGATAGTGAAATGTTTAACTTGGTTAAAAAATATTATCCTGAACACATAAGGCAGGAAACCACCTTAAGATAGGTTAACCAGCATGTCCACAGTGGTTGAAAAGATTCTGGCAAAAGCTTCAGGGAGAAGTCATGTTTCAGCCGGGGACTTTGTGCTCGCGAACGTTGATGTCGTGTTTGCACATGATGGTACAGCACTTCTCGCAATAGAGTCGATGAAGGAAATTGGAATGGAGAGAGTGTTTGATAAAAGTAAGGTTGTATTTTTCATAGATCATGCTTCACCAAGTCCTTCACCCCAAATATCAAACATTCACTCAGCCATGAGAAGATTCGCTAAAAAACACGGCATCAAATTGTATGACGTGGGTTCAGGAATATGCCATCAAGTTCTACCTGAAGAAGGCTACGTTAAACCGGGCTCTGTAATTGTTGGCGCTGACTCCCATACCGTAACGCATGGTGCGTTCAACGCGTTTGCTACAGGTGTCGGAAGCACTGATGCAGCTATCACCATGGCTACGGGGAAGCTCTGGTTTATGGTGCCGGAATCGGTTAAGATCACTGTTGAGGGGAGATTTAGAAGAATGGTTATGTCGAAGGACCTTGTCCTCCACGTTCTCGGCGAGGTTAAAGCAGATGGATTAACGTATAAGTCCGTCGAATACCATGGGGGATGCGTTGAGGACATGAGCGTCGACTCGAGAATGACTATTGCAAACATGGCTGTTGAGATGGGTGCAAAATGTTGCGTAATGGAGTTAAATAAGGCAACGGAAGAGTGGTTGAGGGAAAGAGTTAACGGGTTTAAGCCAGTTTATGCAGACAAGAATGCAAAATACTCCGACGAACTTTACGTTGACGCCTCAAAGCTTGAACCACTTGTTGCTGCACCCCCGAACGTTGATAACGTTAAGAGTGTTAGGGAGGTTGAAGGTATAGATGTTGACCAGGTTTTCATAGGGTCCTGCACAAACGGTAGGCTAGAGGATATAAGGGTGGCAGCAGAAATACTGGAGGGGAAACATGTGAAGGCAAGATGCATCGTGATACCTGCCTCAAGAAGGGTTTACTGCGAGGCATTAAATGCTGGATACATTAGTAAGCTTGTGAAAGCAGGATGTATTATAGGTTTTCCGACGTGCGGTCCATGTATTGGAGCACATATGGGCCTACTTGGGGATGGTGAAGTCGCAGTTTCAACAAGCAATAGAAACTTTACGGGGAGGATGGGCTCAAGCAGCTCGAAGATTTATCTAGCCAGCCCAGCTACAGCAGCAGCATCAGCATTAGAGGGGAGAATAGTGGACCCAAGGAAATATGGTGAATGTCGATGAAGATAAGCGGTAGATGTGTTAAATTAGGAGACAATATAAATACTGACCTAATAATTTCTGGAAAGTATAAGTATAGGACGCAGGATATTATGGAGCTTGCAAAATATGTTTTCGAAGACCTTAACCCTAAGCTTAAGGAAAGACTTTACGGTGGAAGCATTATTGTAGCGCAGAAAAATTTCGGATGTGGCTCAAGCAGGGAGCAGGCGCCTAGGGTTCTTAAGGCTGCTGGAGTCAAAGCCGTTATCGCGGAGTCTTTTGCAAGAATATTCTTTAGAAACGCTGTAAACGTCGGTCTTCCAGTTATAGTTTCCAGCGAAAAATTCATAAAGGCTGTTAGAGACGATGAACTAATTACGATAGACCTCTCATCCGGTAAGGTATATGCTCCAGCATCAGGTTTAGAGGCAGAGATTAAACCCTATCCAGGATTCATGCTAAAGATTATTGAAGTAGGAGGAATAGCGGAATACTTCAAAGCATATAAGAGATTTCCTTGGGAGGAAGGATTATAGCTTAGAAGAGAATTATATTAAAATATTCTTTTATATTCTTCGCTCTTTACTAAAATATTGTGACTATTACTGTATGAACTATTTTATGATATTATTGCTGTATTGATTTGTTGTTCTTGACTTCTACGTATCTTAACGCGTGCACTTCTAAAATCAATAATTATAATGTTAAACAAACATGGATAAATAGAAGGGTTAAAGCAGAAGAATTCTAGAGAAGACAATACCCATGATAGAAGCGATTAACATGCTTAATCCTGCAAGATGTAAGATAAGTAGCCTCAATATAGGGAAGGTTGAAAGCTGGGCTTGAGCTGTAAGGAAACAGCTCCCACTATACAGCAGATTTCTGTAGCTCCCTAAACCTTGCCAGTATTGCATCAGTTATGTCCTCTGTTCTTGAGGAGCCACCTAAATCCGGTGTGAGAACTCTCCCCCACTCAAGCACATCCCTGACGGCGCAATCTATTGCCTTAGACGCATTCAACATACGCTCATCCCTATGTTTTGTTCCCAGATATCTGAGCATGAGGCTAAGAGAGGTGATTGAGCCAACCGGATTAGCTATTCCTTTCCCAGCTATATCAGGAGCAGATCCGTGAACCGGCTCAAAAACAGCGAGGGAATCCCCTATTAGGGCTGAACCGCAGAGACCAAGGCTTCCAATAAGTCCTGCTGCTAGATCGCTTAGTATGTCCCCATATAGATTCAGTGTTACAATTATATGAAACCTCTTGGGCTCTTTAACAATATAATATGCAGCTGCATCAACATAGGCTTCATCAAACTCTATATCTGAGAAATCCTTTGCAACATCCAGGAATACTTGTCTGAAGAATCCATCCCCTACCTTGAGTATGTTTGCCTTATGAACAGCAGTTACTTTTCTGAATCCCTCAGCTCTTGCTAGATTGAAAGCATATCTTACGATTCTCTCACATCCAGTTTTTGTAATAAATCTAACTGATAGAGCTACATCCTTAAACCTGCCCTCTACACCTGAGTACAGACCCTCTGTGTTTTCCCTTACTATTATGAAATCCAGATCCTTAAGGGATATTCCACGAAAGCTTTTGAATGGTCTTACATTTGCATATAGGTCAAGCTCCTGCCTAAGCATGACATTTATGCTTTTTATCGTTTCCGGTCCGGGTAATGTTGTGAGAGGACCTTTTAGGACCGCATTCATCTCTCTCAGAGTTTCTATGCCCTTCTCCTCAATGGGCCTGCCAGCCTTTTTAAAGTACTCGTATCCAGCATTAACCCTGACAACCTCAAACTCATCGACTTCATCCAAGAACTTTAGAGCTGCACGAATCACCTCAGGTCCTACACCATCCCCTTCTATAACTCCTATTTTATACCTCGTCATGATAAATCACCATATCTCTTCACGTACTCAACAATCCCAAAAAGCTTTAATTTCCCCATATCTAGGAAGAGAAAGGAATTCTTTAAAAATTTTTCGACAAAATCGATGGACGTGGCAACTTAAGCTCACCTTTTTAGGTGGTTTTAGATAGTATGAGTAGCTTTATGAGTGGTTCCGGCATAGCGTTGATCTTCTGAATCTCTCGCTTTTGTTGGTGGGTTTGATGCTGTTGAGAATACTTTGCCCTCTTGAATGATGAGTATACGATTCTATTAGGCTTCTATCTGAAAGGGCATTGTATGTTAATCCCAGTTCTTCTAGTGCATGTTAAGCCATAGCATTATCAACAATAAATATTGTCTCCAATACAGTAGTTTAACATCTATGAATTGTTGGTAAGAATATTTTGATGATAAACCATCATAGATAATACCTCATCCCTATCAACATCCAGCATAAACCCAACCAAACCATCAACCTTAACGCACGTCTCATCTAATGCTATAAGCCTCCTAACAATCCTAGATGGATTAACACTAATCCTCTCACTAAACTTCCTAACCCACCTCTAAACAGCTGTCTTAGAAACCCTATAAACCTCTGATAATGCTTAGAAGCCCTCCTAAGACTTGAAATCTGAATGTAGAATGCTAAAGAATCTTAAGCTCCAATGGAACCTTACTCCTCTCAAAACTCCTCAACTAGAAACCCTAATACCCAACATGAAATAACTAACAACAGAATATATAAACCTTAAGTTGCCACATCCTAAAACCAGCCGCAATATTCTTATTTTGAGTGTAGGGAAATATTTAAAACCTTCTAGGTGATTTAGAAATGGGATCTTCATGTCTGAGGAGATGCTGCCGGTATCCGAGAAGCTTAAGGTTTTACAGTATGAAACTATTTTCAAATCTAGTAAGTGGTGGTCTGCTGTAGCTCTTCTAGAAAGCTTCGGTAGGAGGCAGGTTGCCCTATACTTATGGGCGAGGAGAGGGGATAAATGGAAACGTAAGCAGAAATACGTAATACATAGTAGGGGGGAGTGGATCCAGATAAGGGATGCTGTAGAGAAGTTTATAGCTTCCACGTAGTGGGCTGAGTTGGAGAGAAGATATATTCAACATCCATTGTTGAAGCCTGGAAGTATTGAGGATAGAGTTTACCAGCGTAGAATACTTGAAACAGCTAGGAGTAAAAACACACTCGTAATACTTCCAACAGCTCTCGGTAAAACAGTTATAGCTATGCTTCTAGCATTGGAGAGGATCGGTGAGGGTAAGGTTCTCTTTATGGCTCCGACAAGACCCCTCGTCCAACAACACTACGACGTATTTAACAGTAAAACAAAACTGGATAAAAACGAGTTAAGCCTAGTAACAGGTAGGATACCTAGACAGAAACGTATCCAGCTATATAGATCTGGAAGAATTGTTTTCGCTACTCCTCAATGTGTATTGAACGATCTTAAAGCTGAAGTATTAAGCCTAGATAACTTCTCCCTACTGGTTTTTGATGAAGCTCATAGAGCTAGGGGGAACTATGCATATGTTAATATAGCTTCAGCATATGTTAGACAGTGTAGTAAGCCGTTAATACTTGGGTTAACGGCTTCACCTGGGGGATCTGAGGATAAGATAGTGCAGATATGTAGATCTCTAGGTATTGAAGCTGTAGAGTACCGTTCAGACGATGATCCTGACGTTAAGCCATACATACAGCCAGTGGAGATTCAATGGTTTAAAGTAGGTTTACCTGAGGAATACTTAAAAATTAGAAGTAGGCTTAGGGAGATGTTGATAGAGAGGGTTAAGCATCTACAGTCTCTAGGCGTATTAACATTTAAGGAGCCTGCATTCATAACGAGGAAGGACCTTATTGATTTAAATAGGGAGATTGAGAAGAGGATCGGTGAAGGTAGGGGAGGATACCTGTACGAGATTAAGATTCAGGCTACAGCTACGTTAAGCATAGCGCATATGATTGAGCTTATAGAGACTCAGGGTCCTGAGGTATTGAAGGCATTTATAGATAGAACCCTTATAGGAATGGCTGAGGAGGGAAGTAGGGGGCATCAATACATAGTTAATCATCCACTATTCATAGAGGCGAAAATATATATGAATCAAAGCCTATCATTACCGAACCCTAAGATAGAGAAGCTTAAGGAGCTTTTAACAGAGCAGCTTACCGTAAACCCAAAATCAAGAATAATAGTGTTCACCCAGTATCGTGATACTGTTAATATGATTCTAGACAGGGTTAAGGATATGGCTAATGTTAGGGCTGCCCGATTTATAGGTCAAGGATTAAGGGATGGAGATCCTGGAATGACTCAGAAACAGCAGTATGAAGTAATACAGAGGCTTCGAAGCGGTGATGTTAACGTACTTGTCGCTACAAGCATAGCTGAGGAGGGGTTGGATATACCTGAAGTAGACCATGTAGTATTCTATGAGCCTGTTCCAAGCGAGATAAGATATATACAGCGTCGTGGAAGAACAGGTAGGAAAGTAGCTGGTAAAGTATCGATAATAATGGCTGAAGGAACAATTGATGAAGCCTTCTACTGGTCAACAATAAACAAAGTTAAAAAAATGAGGAGAATAGTAAAACAAATCAATAGAAAAATACAGCAAACTAGAAAGCAGGTAGAGCTGAAGATAGGGGAAAAACCATTAAAACCGGTAAGCGAAACATCTCTAAAACCAGTTAAAGAAAAAACTAAGCTATTCATACCTGAATGCATAGAAACTAAGGGTATAGGTAAAACGTTAAGATGGCTGATGGAGAACCTCCCTATAAAGCCAACACCAGTAGAAGATATTGTAAAGCTAGCTACTGAAAAAGCTGGATTCAGTAAAGCACAGGTAGAAACAGCAATATGGAGACTAATACAGCAAGGAATACTTTACGAGCCTAAGCCAGGAATAATAGCTAAACCATAGTACACCTAAATTAATTTTCACAAATATTTTAGATTCTGGCTAATACGGTAAGGAAGAGATTTTACTAGCATATTTCATATAGTTAACTGGATAATGCTTTTAAAGCCTCCTCCTCCATGAAGTGGAGTTTAGGTGAGGTTAATACAAGTGTATGTGGCCCCTTATGTTCAGGAAGTGTTTTCAGCTTATCTAAGCTTTTGAAACATATTCTCTGATTTGATCCACCTAGCCCTGATACTGCTACTGCTTTCCTCTCCATACTTACCACCCCCTCCATCCTCCTATCTTCAAGCTTAAGAAGTATATCTACAGCATCCCTAATACTCATAACTACATTATTCTCAACATCTATTTCTAGAAGTAAAATTGTATGTAGATTTCTTAAATCATTATCCTTAATTACATCATAAGGATAATCAGATAAAAAACCGTTTTTAGGATATGTTAAAGTAGTGATTTTACCTATTTTATACACCATCAATCCAGACATGCTTAAAGCATTAGGTATTATTCCTGGAGCCGGTACAATCTCAAACACTATATTTCTACGATATGCTTCAACAATAATTGATGCGTGAGTTGTAGCATCTAAGGGGTTTCCTGGAACTATTAAGGCTACATTCAACCCTTGAAGAACAGGTTTAAAAAGAACATCCTCAAATCTCTCCTCCAAATCAGCTCTACGAAGCTTAAAGATTCTTTTACCAATAATGCTTTCCAAATCTGAGTTGCTAAGTATGCTTGTATAGGAATCCATGAATACAACATCACTACCCTTAAGTATTCTAATACCTCTCAACGTCACTAGATCCGACGATAATCCAGCACCAACTATGTAAAGCTTACCCGCCATTATTATTAACCTAAATAAATAGTATAAATATCTTACTAGAAACATAGTGGAAGAGCTTAATTATTAAGTCTAGATAGCTACATTTATTAGCTCCACTAAGTTACATATCTCCCTAAACATTACTTTAAATCCTCAGTTAGGGTTAAGAAGCAGTTTTCTGAATAGTTAACTTTATCCCTTCTAGTATTACTGTTAGAATGCTCGATATGTAGCGTATTGAATAAGCTGAATGAGTATGTGAAGCCCCGGATGTGTCTTCCTTCACTATTGGCGGTGAAAGCAATCATGAAGCCCTAGAGGTGGAACGGATAGTTATAAAATGTTAACTATCCGTCAACGGTTCAGCGTAACTACTATGTAAAATATTTAAGTTTAGGCATCTATTTAGAATGGTGAAACTATTAGTGGATGGTTTAATTCTCTAGGTTTAAATAGGGCTAAAGTTATTTATACAGTTGGGTATTCAAGTAGGGGGTTTGATGAGTTTGTGGATTTACTTCGGAAACATGATGTAGATGTGTTGATTGATGTTAGAAGATATCCCTATTCAAGACTAGCATGGTTTAGTAGAGATGGCTTAAATAGATTATTAAGTTATGGAATTAAATATTATTCATTTCCTGAGCTTGGTGCTTTAGGTATTGCTAAGCATGTAAAGCCTATTCAGGATATTAATTATACGAGTTCACCAACTTATAGATCATACATAACGTATATGCTTACAGATCTAAATGCTAAATTGAGAATTAAGGAGGTTATAAATATGGTGGATAGCTGCCTATCTGTATGCTTAATGTGTTGTGAAAGGTTTCCATGGAGATGCCATAGGAGGTTTCTAAGCGATTATCTTAAAGCTCTTAAATACGATGTTATCCACATTATTGATAGTGGTAGGATAATTGTACATAGAGGAACTGGATGCTACAATTATATTAGGGATAGGGTAAATAGCTTTTAGATATTAGGATTTTAGTGAGTGTTTAGATTGAAGTTTTCTAAATTCTTCATTATCCATACGGTAGCTATAATCATCTGTTGGAAATCTTCCTGACTTAACATCTTCCCTATAGCTTTTCAATACGTTAAGAATTGTTTCGCTAAGATTGATGTATTGCTTAATGAATTTAGGCTTCTCCATCCACATCGTTAATCCAAGAATATCTGTTACTACAAGAACTTGTCCATCACAGTATGGGCCTGAGCCTACACCTATAGTCGGTATTTTTAGCTCTTCAGTAATGATCTTAGCTACCTCTGAAGCTACAAGCTCAAGCACAATTGCAAATACTCCAGCTTCCTCAAGCATTTTCGCATCATTAATAACACGCTCCGCTGTCTTCACGTCTCTACCTTGAACCCTATATCCTCCAAGTAGGGCGTAGCGTTGAGGTGTTAAGCCTATATGCCCCATAACTGGAATACCTGCATTTACAATAGCCTTCACAGTCTCTACTACCTCAGCTCCCCCCTCAACCTTAACGGCATCGCATCCAGCCTTCATGAATAAGCCGGCATTCCTTACGGAATCTCTTATACTTGTATTGTAGGACATGAACGGCATGTCTCCAACAATGAATGCTCTTCTAACACCTTTAACTACAGCCTTTACGTGGTGAAGCATCTCCCTCATAGTTACAGGTAGTGTGCTTGAGTATCCAAGCATAACCATTCCTACAGAATCCCCTACAAGAACAGCGTCAATACCGGCCTGATCAACAAGTATAGCTGTAGGATAATCGTAGGCAGTAATCATCGTGATCTTTTCACCATCCCTCTTCATCTTTAAAAGATGAGGTATAGTTATCTTCATAATATACCAACTATTAACAGCTATTTAAGCCTTTAGTATTTCTATCTTAGGCATCTACATAACCTGCTAGCATTTATGCTGTTTACAGCTAGCTTAAGAATTCCAGCTCAGTAATACGTGTTAAAATCTAGGTTTTAATTTTTAAGTATTTTTTAAGCTTTCGAGCTATGTCTTCAGGTAGTGTTTCAGAAACGCATTCACCATGCCATATTTCCAATACGCCGCCGTATGCTGTATAGTATGGCCTGAAGTATGGTCTTGAAGCTATTCTTACGTTTAGCCTGTAGTATTTAGGGTTCTCCCCTATACCTGCGGAAAATGTTGAGATGTTAAATGAGTTTACACCATTAATCCTGTAGAATCTTAAGATTAATGATAGGAAATCGGCAAGCTCCCCTACTTCCCTTCTACCTATATCTGATAGGCTAAATGCATCCTTAAATATAAGCTGGATCTCCCTATTAGCTTGGGGGGCGAAGCTCGCTATAACTGCTATATATTTACCCTCCCCAATCCATCTATCCCCATCTTTCTCAGCCTCAATTAAATCAGTCCAGTAGCATTTACCAGTTCTGCTAAAATATCTTCTACTTCTATCTAGGAGAAGTTTTTGCTGTATTGTTGGCTTTCTATCAACTATTATCTGTGTATGTGGATGTATGATTGATGCAGCAGCTGATGGTAGATGGTTCCATAGCCATAATGGATACTTCGCCTCACTATATTTTTCATTAACTATAATAACATATCTTATACATGCAAGCATATTCTCAGCAATCATTTCCGGTGTAAACTCATCCAAATCTAGGAAGTGTTTACTGGTTATTGTTGCAACAGCATGATGCTCAGCAAACGGGTAACGGTTAGGGAATACGTAGCATTCATTCTTTATCCTACCACCCCTCCAAACATCCTCTAGGAAGAGGGGTGTGTTTCTCTCTATGTTTTCAGGGCAGAAGGGACAGTTAGCTCTTGTCTTTTCAATAAATCCCGCAACGTCAGCATCGACCTCCATCTGTATTGGTCTTAAAGCCCTCTTAACATTTATTCTGCTACGTATTCCAGTTAAAGGATCAAACCTATACTCTACAGTCTGGGTTTCAAGCCTAAAATCTGGTGGGGCATATAGTCTAGCTTCCCCAAACTCTCTTCTAAACTCCACCATAATAATATATCCTCCCTAAACTTATGAGTTTTACTCCTTAATAAGCCTAATAATAAGACTGCTGCAGCATCCTAAGCATTGAAGAATTTAAGTAGATGCGGAATCTTACTGTAGAAGTTATGGCTTTGAAGAGAATCGTGTTGTAGCTATGTGTTGTTAAGTCTGAAGCTGTGGAGTGGTGATTATTATGGTTAGTGTAAAGTTAATTAGCTAGGTCTGTTAGTCTTTATTGATGATGTGTACAAAGTGTAGGAGGAGGAAAGCTGTATATTTAAGGTCTTATTCAGGCGAGATTCTTTGTAGGTTTTGCTTTAAACGTTCAATAGAGATGAAGGTTAAAGATACAATATCGAAAAATAAGCTTCTCAGCCGTAACGACTCTATTCTTATTGCTGTTTCAGGCGGTAAAGACTCATTAACTCTGCTTAAGACCTTATGGAGGATTGAGAGTAGAATTCCAGGAGTTAATTTAGCTGCATTAACGATTGATGAGGGAGCTACTGAAGAATATAGGTTGGAGGGGTTGAAGCTATCTAGGAAAATATGTGAGGACCTTAAAATCCCCCATTACGTAGTATCCTTTAAGGAGTATATTGGATATACGTTAAGGGAGCTTTGGAGTAGAACTAGGGAGAAGGGGTTGGAGCTACTGCCATGCTCCTACTGCGGTGTTTTAAGGAGGAGGATAATGAATACATTTGCTAAAGACCATGGATTTACAAAGATAGCTACAGGCCATAATCTCGACGATGAGGTTCAAACATTCATAATGAACATTATGAGGGGGGATTACAGTAAACTGTTTCGCTTCGGAGCCTCAATGGAGGTTATTTCAGGGTTTATACCGAGAATAAAGCCTCTTAGATATATACCGGAGATGGAGATTGCTTTCTACGCTTTTCTTGAAGGATTTAAGCTTTACGAAGCTGAATGTCCATACGTCCGTTTATCAATGCGTGATGAGATAAGATTTATGTTAAACGGGTTTGAACGTAAATATCCTGGAGTTAAGTTTTCAATAATGTCAGTAATGGATAAGCTGAATAAACAATTCAGCAGCTTAAACAAAACATACTTTAAAAGCTGTATTAACTGTGGAGAACCAACATCAAGAGATAAGTGTAGAGTATGTGAAATCATGGATTTAATAAAGACATAGCCACTGTTTACATGAAATCGACAAGAAAGCCTACGGTTTTAACCGTGGGATGTCGATAAGCTTAAATACATCTGCTTAAGTGTTATATTAAGCGTGTCGCTCAAATGTGGCTTGGATGTCCAAAGGCTGGAATAAGGCTCCAAGCCGAGAAGGGTGGAGGAGGATCCAGCAAGCGGGGATATGGCTATACGCCGTATCCAGGGGCTGTGTTGACACAGCCCGAACTCGGTAGGATGAAGCCGTGAGGCTAACAAACCGAGAATCCCCCGGCTTCAGCCGTGGAGAGTGTCAACATATAGATATGGTGCTGCTAGCTTTACTTAGCTACCTAGCAGGCCATTAGGATAGGTGTGGCTTAAAGCTAAAGGTCCACTCCGGCTGTGGAGGTGCCTCCCTATTTTCAAGCATTTCTCTCCATGCCTCATCTGTTAATCTATTTCCTTGAGGCCATGTGAATTCGTAGTAGCTCATCGCTGAGCCTGCTGCCAGATAGGTTTTACTGTTTTCAGCTATGTATGCAACTATTACTATGTTGAAGTATCCTGTTCCAACCTCAAGCACCATATTGCTATTTGGATCTGTGAAAACATCAGCTATTATTCTTGAATCCCTTACCCTTCCTATAATCTCTCCAGTTAGGATTCTTACCTGGCTATGGTATGATTCTATCAGGTACTCCTCATCCATACTCAGCCTCTCCCCGCTCAGCTCCTTAACAGATATGTTGATTAATAGTTTAAGAATTTCAGATAGTTTACCCAGTTTCTCCTCATATACATTGCTGGTAAGATTAAGCTTCTTTAATCCATTTAATGTAGTGTCTACAAGGTTTTTAAGTCTTGAATATAGTTGAGGATTAGGCTCAACATAGCCGTAGTGCGGTGGTTTTAGCGGTAGGGATACTTTTGCAGCGTATGGCTGTTTAGCGTATAGTATTGTGTCATGTCTTAGCTGAGCCCAGCTTGCTAAAGCAGTGTTTAAGCTTTTATCTAGCCATGCCTCAGTCCTCATGTAGCTCGGATATCCCTCCGGAGCTTGGTTTAGCTCAGCTCTTATTGTATATAGCCAGCCCATGTAGAGTGTTTCAGTCCATTCCTCTCCGGTAAGGCTTTCTACAAATCTCCTCATTTCCTCAAGCTTTTCAGAGTATCCCTTATACTTTATCTTTTCATCCTCAAGATGTTTTTCAGCTCTCCCCGATCCTAAAGCAGCCATTACATCCATCCCCTTAACCATAAATCTATAAATGTTTGGATAGCATAGTGATTGATGTATGTATCCATCAATAATGAATCTCTGACCCATAAATCTTAGCCCAGCCATCCTGCTTCTCTCGTTAGGATACCATGGAGTATTAACTATTCTAGATCTATCAAGCTTAACAACTTCACTCTGAAATCTTGAAATCTTCTCCTCATCGTTAACCATGTTTGGATTAAAGCTTAAACCATAAATCTCCACAATCTTCTCAATATAGTCGTATATGGTTAAGTCATCTGATCTCCCAACTATAAATGCTGTTGGAACATATATTTTCTCCCACATGCTTAAAGCAGTTTCCTCCGGGGTTTTTGCTGTAAGTATTATGTATGTTAGGATTAGTGCTTGTGCTGTCTGGATCTTAGCGATTTCGGGATTAAACGGGTCATAGGCTTCAAACCTCATTCTCCCAAGCCACATCATAGCCTTAAAGTAGCTTCTCAACGTATCGTTAACTGTATAGTGTCCTCTAGGCTTATATTGAGTATAGTCTTCAATATATGTGAATATTGGGCTTTTAGCTTCAGTATCTTCAGCTCTACCTATAAGCTCCAGCTCCATATCAACAATTTCGGAAACCTGCTTTGGAGCTATGTAGTTAGGGTTTAGAAGCTTATAGGCTACGGATAGGTATGCAAGATCCTTCTCAGCAGCCTCCCTTGCAAGCGATTTTGGACTTAGGGAATCTATAATCTTCAAATCTTCATCTATAAGTGATTTAAGAAGTATCTTCAGTAGTGGGTAAAATCTATTCTCCTCCAGATCTATTAGGAGCTGGTTGAAGAATGTGTGATAGATGAATAGAACGGAATCTGTGGAGATATATGTTGGTATACCTAAATCATTGATACGGGTATAGATATCTGAAATATCGTTGAAGAAGCTATCCACAACAACAAAGCCGTTAATCCTAAGCTTCTCAACAGCTTCACTACTTAAACTAAGCCTTTCAGAAACATCTTTAAAATTAGCTATACTACCTAAATCTAGCGGTAATACATATTGTGGCGAATTCCCCTGGGGAACATTAACCTCAACACCACCAGTCTTGAAAATAGAGAATCCTACAGTAGTAGGTATAGTAATTAGGGATGTGGAGGTAGGTGGGGATGTGGGAGGAGTAGATGAGGATGTAGGTGAAGATATGGTAGGCTGCTTAGAAGATACTGCAACCATCACTAAAGCTATAAACATAGCAACTATCGTTAAAATAGCTATGATTTTAGATATGGTATATGAAGCCACAAGTTATAGCTGCTTAAGCTCCTAAATACTTAACGCATCAGTAATACGTATTAGAAATCCAACCTTACCCTTTAATAATAGATCCATAATATTGATTAAATCTTAAATTGGAAGAATGTGAAGCTATATTTAGAGGTTGTCTCCAAATTGACTGTCAAATCTATGAGGCTTCTACTGAAGGTATGTTCATGCCTGAGAGGGGTGATGCTTACCTATCGTCAAGAGTATGCAGGTAAGCTCGTAAGCTTGAAGAGGCTAGCTGACGTGCCGCTACGTGAGACCATGATCAAAGCTGAAAACATGCCCAAACACGTAGCAAAGTTTATCTAAATAGCTGAAAGATGAAGGAGGAATTGACTGTCAAAAGCTCAAGGAGTTTAGAGACGACTTCTTAGATTAATTAATAGCTTCATAAAGCTATTAAAGCAGAAGTATTAATAGCCTTCATCAAATCATATATTTAGGGAAGGTGGGAAGATCTATACTTTGACATTCTTCACAACTAAGGCCAGAGGCTTTCTCACTGGATTCTTGTAATTAATAGTTATTTCAGCAGCATAAAGATGGAAGCTTGAATGTTTAACTTGGTCATCGAAAATTTTATATTAGAGTTCTGATTGTTACAATCATGATTGTAAAATTTATAAATCGTAGATGGGAGCTAGAAACTCTTAAAAACCTATATCAAAGTGGAAGGCCTCAGCTAGTAATAGTTTATGGTAGGAGGAGGACTGGTAAGACAAGGCTTCTCCTCGAATTTCTAACTGAATTTAAAGGGCTTTACTTCTATACTCCTAGAGGTGGTAGTGAAACAGTTCTTAACGAGTTTTCCGGAGTAGTTGAGGATAGGTTTTTCCCAGGATTTAGATTCCGGGATTTTAAAGCTTTCCTAGAATATGTATTCCAAAGGCTAAGTGTAGGTGAAATTGTAGTTCTAGATGAGTTTCAAAGACTTACAGAGATTAATGGATCTATATCGTTAATTCAGAAGTATTGGGATGAGAAATGTTCTAGCCATAGATCAATGCTGATACTATCAGGCTCCTCAGTAGGGGTTATTAGAAAGTTAGCGTTAAGGGGGGATGCTCCACTTCACGGGAGGAGAACGTTTACAATTGAGGTTAAGCCCTTGAAATTCATAGATCTTAAGGAGTGGTTTCCAAAATTAAGCGGTGAGGACCTGGTTAAAATCTACGGTGCTTTCGGAGGTACACCTGCATATCTTGAGAAGATAGATGAGAAAATATCTGTAGAGGAAAATATTATTAGATTAATTCTCAGTAGGGGAGGGGCTTTATATGATGAGCCTGAATATCTACTTATGGAGGAGCTTAAAGTACCTAATCGATACATGGATATTCTAACTGCAATATCCCTTGGGAAGAATACGTTAAGCGAAATCGCTGACTTCACCAAAATCAATAGGGAGAACCTAACAACATATCTTGAAACCCTTAAATCCATGAAGATAATATCTAGAGAGCTTCCAGTACTGGCTAAAACTAGAAGATCTCAATACGTAATTCTAGACCCCTTCTTCGAGTTCTGGTTTAGATTTGTTAAACCAAATAAAACTGCTTTAGAAGCTGGATTAGAGAGGAAAGTATGGATAAACATAAAGGAGGAATTCAATACATACCTAGGTAAAATATTTCAGAAAATAGCTGAGGAATACATTACAGATGAAGTAAAATCCGGAAATATAGATTTAGAGGCAAACATTATAGGGAGATGGTGGAGCAGAAATGAGGAGATAGATATTATTGCCTACTCCTCAAAGAGGAGGGAGGGAATTCTATTTGAGGTAAAATGGAAGGATTTAAGCTATAATGATGTGAAAAAAACAATTCTAGAACTTATCGGGAAGAGCAGGCTAATACCTAAAATAAAGGAGAAAAAATATGGGGTAATAGCGAAGAGAATAGTTGATAAGGAGAAGCTTACGGAGGAGGGATACATAATAAAAGATTTAAACGATATATTAGCCGCTAACCCACAACATAATGGCTTACCACCTTAACCAACAACCTCTTAGTTTGGCTAAGCATACATACAACATGATAATAACATGCAAACTAAATCGAGAGCAGCATCCAAAATAGGAGAGGAGCCAAACCAAGAATTAGCCATAAAGCTATGTGATTTAGTTTAGTATTAAACATGTTGGTACTACTGAGTAGGTAGGTTTTACTAATTCTATGAATGTTTATATACATCCTTACCACTATATTTAATGACGGTCATGTTTAAAATCGGTATTGAACATTTAAAGGAGCCTTATAATGAAGTATTAAATGCACTGGTTAATGAGCTTCTTAAATATTTTGGTGATAGACTTGTTTCCTTTGTAGTTTTCGGCTCTGTTGCCCGTGGTGAAGCAAGTAAGAGTAGTGATATAGATGCTCTATTAATAATAAAGGATCTGCCGAGATCTAAGCTTGAAAGGCAGGAACTATTCATGAAGATTGAGGATAAGATAGAGGATATATTAAATAAGCTTTATGAAAAAAGCTATCTTATAGATTTCTCACCAATAATGAAGACTCCTGAAGAAGCAGCAGGAATAACTCCACTTTACCTAGATATGGTTGAGGATGCAATCATCATATTTGACCGTGATTTTTCGTAAAAATATTGTCTAGGCTAAAGAAAAAATTGGATGAACTTGACTCGCAAAGAGTGCAGCTAGGTAAAAAATGGTACTGGATATTAAAGAAGGATTATAAGTTTTGGGAGGTTATAAGCATTGAATAACATAGAGATAGCTAGAGACTATATCGTTCAAGCTGAAGAAAGAATATACCATGCTAGGAATGCTTTAAAAAAGGGTTCATACGCATACGTTATAAGACAGTCACAGGAAGCATCGGAATTAGCATTAAAAGTCTCATTAAGACTAATAGGTATTGAACCGCCGAAAATACATGATGTAGGACCAATATTAAAACAGTATAAGCATAAGTATCCACAATGGTTTCAGCAAAATCCCGGAGCTAGCAAGAATCTCAAGAAAACTACGTAGGGAGAGGGAGCCATCAATGTACGGTGATGAAGAAAGCGGAGTCCCTCCATCAGCATTATATGATGAAAAGATGCGAAGAACGCATTAAAAGATGCAAGATACATCCTAAATAATGTTAAAAAACTCTTCACAGAACATCTAAAGTTATAGAATAAAACCTACCCATGGCTTAACTTAAATCCCCCTTATCAATTTATAAATTTTATTACTCTTCACCAGTTAATATATGCCTATCCATTTAATTCAATAACCCTTCAATGGATGAATTATTAATCAATTCATCAATACAATCCATACAGAAACCATTTACCCATTAATCTAAATTTAGTAACGCCCTAACGTGCAAAATACTCCAATAATATACCAAATGGAATATATGCTATTGTTAGATAAAGCATTGTAGTAAGGGTTTTCCTTACAGAGAGGGGATCGGAGAAGTCTTCACCTATGAGTATAAGAGATATAGGGAAAACTAAGTTGAAATAGAGAATGGAGAGAATCACTGAAAGTATTATTTTACTAGTACTTCTTCTCACTCTCCTCTCCAGGTAAAAAGATATTAAGAAAGAAGTGAAGAAATAAATATTAAGTATAAAAATCGCTATAATAGTAATTACCAACCCCCTATTATATGAAAGAAAAAGATAAGCAAAGATAAATGTTATAAATACTCCAAGAGGTAAATATTTCCTAAAACTCTTCTTTAATAAACTACTTAACCCCATAATCATGTACCACCTGACGTAGTACAGATCCTACAATATTCATCACAACAACATACCAACACTATAAATAAATAGGAGAAGCAATATAAGCTTTGTGGCTTAATTCTTTGGTTTAGACTCCTCTATTTTGGATGTTGCTCTTATCTTAGTTTGTATGTTGTTATCATTGTATATGTATGCTTAGCCACATCTCCTAGATATGTTCTCCATGTTTAGCCATACAGTATTCTCCATATGTTTGAATGTTGAGAATGATGTTTCAACACTCCACCTCCTACCGTAATCCATCACTCTACTCCACCCCATCTCCTCAAGAGTTTTAAGAATCATTACTGATATACGTCTCTCAGGAGGTCCACCATCCATTCTAGCATTTCTTCTAGGCTTAATGATGGTTTTACTCCAATCCTCCTAAGTATGGTGTAAGAGTTTGATGAGTCGTATGCTCCATCCATAAATGCCTCAACAATACTTCTATGTCTTGAAGCATCCATTACTAAGCTTGGTAGAACCTCTGAGTCACGCATGTCATCCGTAGTCACCCCTACCACTAAACCCCCCTTAGTATTTTGCTAAAGTTCCTTTCACTATTTTTCCATTTAGGTATCTGCTTGTTTATGTTGGATTTGTAATCCCCCTCCATTTTCAAAACCTCAAGCAGATCAACCATAACATATACTTAAGGAAACCTATAGAAAAAAGCTATGTGAAATACTATAGTAGTGGTTTATAAGCATTCATAACATAGCAGCATAATAATACATCTAGATGATTTGAGACATATATACTGTTACGAGTAGATTATTATCTTAGTATTTTATAAGCTTGCAACTATTTAAGCTTCATAATCATTTCAAAAATCGTTTGAAATTAAGCTATAAAGCTGAAATTATAAATTATCGATCATTTCACCTGATTCCTTAAACATTTTCAGTAATATATATATATATTGGTTTTCTGTAATGAAATATAGTGGTGGAATGTCCCGTCTTAAAATTCTTAAAATCATCTTCATCCTCTCCATCATAATCAATATATTTCTCACCTACCAGTTAATAGATACTTATCAAAAGATAAATAGAGTATTTATGTATGAGTATTACGATTTAAGACGTAAAGCCTTATGGCTTCGCGGCCTTACTCATGCAATTCTAGAAGATATTAGGAGTGGAGATAATGTTACAGCTAAGTATTTTATGGGTGCTTTAAAAGAGTGTTATAATGATTTTACTAATCGTTGGCATCAGCTAAAATATTTTGGAGGATATTTTGATAGGTTAAGAGGTGTTGAGGCAGAATATATTTTGGATTGTATTAACAATATAGATGTAGATATAATACAGTGGCTTGCTTATAGATTTATTGAGAAGGATAAGTTATCGATTGGGGAGATTGAATGGCTTGAGGAATTTGTAAATGTAATACTTGAAGTCCAGGACTCAGTTCACTACTACATACTGGGATTAAATGGGGAAGTATATTTAGGAGATGAGAAAATAATAAATGGATCTCTTACCGAGGTACCTGGCTACACCCCACCAACACCAGATAATGCTGTAAGGAAACTTATTGAGCTAATGAGAAAAGCTAGAACTCTAGGATATAGTGTAGTAATACCTACATATCCGCCAATCATATCTTAGATTAAGCTTTACGGCTTAAACTATTTCAGTACGCACAAAGGGCGGAACGCCTAAGTTTACAAAGCCTATAGTATTTCACTCTAAGCAGGGTTTAATGAGGACTCTTAAGGTTTAAGTGCGGGGATCTAGTAGATTACTATGGAGTATCAGCGCTTCCTAGTTAAGGGCTTTAAGCCGTTCGACCCATTAGATTTAGCGAGGAAAACGGAGGAGATAGTAACTAGAAAGGGTCCGGATGGGGTTGAGAGGAAATATACTGATTTCTACTCTGTTCCTGTTTATAGAGGTATTGCAACCGGCTATGCTGTTGGCTGCTGTCTACGCTGCTTCTATTGCTGGAGTAGCTGGTCAAGAGATTTCCCTGAGGCTTTCGGAGAGTTCTACTCCCCAAGAGAGGCAGCTAGAAAACTCCTGGAGGCTGCTGAAAGAGGCATAACATACTCACCGTACTGGAGGCTGAAAATACCGAGAATCAGTAAGCTCCGCCTATCCGGATGTGAGCCAACAATCGGTAAAGAACATCTCCTCACCCTTCTAGAACATGTTGAAAATCTAGGCCTCCCATTCTATCTTGAAACAAACGGCATAATTCTTGGAGCTGATAGAGATTATGTAAGGAGGCTATCAAGGTTTTCAAGCTTCATCTACGTTAGAGTCTCATTTAAAGCTGCAACTCCTGAGGGCTTTACCCAGAGAACAGGAGCAATAGGTAAATACTATGAGCTTCCGTTCAAAGCCTTAAAATACCTGCTGGACGAGGAGGTTTTTGCAAGAGCAGCCGCAATGACGGATCCGAAAGTAATGCCTAAAGAGGAGAGGGAGATACTGATTGAGGAGCTAAGCAAAATAGATCCAATATATTCAAGAGGGGGGCTGGAGGAGGAATCCATAGATGCCTACGACACAACAATTAAGAGAATTAAAGCATACTACAGTAAAAGCTTCGCGGAGAAGCTTATGAAGGAGTTTCTTCAGCAGCTTCAGGATAGATAGGTTGGATGATGAGGCTTTTGGCAGGATGGCTTAGATGGATTGGGCTTCCAGTTTAATGGACTCTTGGATGATGCGGATAGCCTTAAGATTTACGGCTTAATTTCAAAATGCAAATTCATCCATCAGCAGAATGGAAACCTTAACATTCACTCCTAACCCATACAAATTTGAAATAGAAAGCATGATCATCGGGGAGCTAAGCCGCAAAGCCGATCTGCAGATTCTCGTAGCGGAAAATATTTATTTTTGGTATGTAGTAAGCTTTATGAGAAGTAGGCTTTGGGAGGTTTCCCAATCTCTAGTTAAAGTAGCTTTAGGAGTTGAGAAGGCTGATCTAGCTATTGTTAACTCAACTCTTGTTAACGTAAATTCAGGAGAGATTCTTGAGGGTTGGGGAGTAGCTGTAAAGGGGGATAGAATTGCATGTATTGGGGATGTATCCCATACGATAGGGGATAATACTGTCATTATTGATGCTGAGGGGAAGTATGTAGCTCCAGGATTTCTAGATGCTCATATCCATGTTGAAAGCAGTATGCTGAATCTAACAGGTTTCGCTGAAGCAGTTCTCCCAAGAGGAACCACAACAGTCTTCATAGATCCTCATGAAATAGCGAATGTATTAGGGCTGGATGGAGTGAAGCTTATGGTTATGGAGGCTAAGGATCTCCCCCTCAAGGTCTTCATAACAGCTCCATCATGCGTACCCGCAAACCCAATGTTTGAAACATCTGGAGCATGTATTGGACCTGGAGAAGTTGAGGAGATGCTTAGCTGGAGTGAGGTTGTAGGGCTTGGGGAGATGATGAATTACCCAGGAGTTCTATCAATGGATAGGGAGGTGTTTGAAAAGATAAATGCCGCACATAAAGCTGGAAAGCCTGTTGAGGGACATGATGCAGGCCTACTGGGAAGAAAACTTACAGCATACGTTGCTGCTGGAGTTTCATCATCTCATGAATTAACAAGGAAGATAGATGCTGTTGAGAGGCTGAGGCTTGGCATGTATGTATATATGAGGGAGGGATCTGCCTGGCTTGATGTAGCTGAAACAGTAAAAGCAGTAACGGAGGCAAAAATAGATTCAAGACATGTCTGCCTAGTAACAGATGATAGGGAGGCTGAATCCCTACTTAAGCAGGGACATATGAACTATGTTGTAAGAAGAGCTATAGAGGAGGGGGTTGACCCTATTAGAGCAATACAGATAGCTACAATAAACCCGGCGGAACACTACAATCTAGATAGGGAAATAGGGAGTATAGCACCATCCAGGTATGCTGACATCATTATACTGAAGAGTCTAAGTAGGGTTGAGATTGAAACAGTAATAGCTGATGGAAGGATAGTTGCAAGAAATGGAAGACTACTGGTAAGTTTGAAGAAGCCTAGATACGATGAGAAACATCTAAAAACAGTAAGAATAGGGAGGAGGATAGGGGTTGAAGATTTCAAGATAAAAGCCCCAATCAATAATGGAAGGGTTAAGGTTAGAGTTATAGAGGCAATTGAGGGAAGCGTATTAACGAGAAGCTCAATAGAGGAGATGAATGTTAGAAACAGCCTCATACTGCCCGATGCTGAAAGAAACATATACAAGATAGCTGTAATAGAGAGACATAGAGGAACTGGGGAGATAGGGCTTGGATTCGTGAAGGGCTTCAGCTTCAAGCTTGGAGCAGTTGCATCAACAGTAGCTCATGACAGCCATAACCTAATAGTATTAGGATTAAGGGATGAAGACATGGTAATAGCTGTAAGAGAACTTGAAAAGGAGGGTGGAGGAGTAATCACGGTAGATAATGGGGAGAAGCTAGCATTCATCAAGCTTCCCCTAGCTGGACTTATGTCAATAGAGAAGCCTGAAACTGTTGCTGAAGAAATTGAAAGAACATACGAAGTCTGGAGGGAGAAGGGATGCAGATGGATCTCCCCATTCATGACAATATCCCTACTAGCCCTAGACGTCCTACCTGAACTAAGAATAACAGAGAAAGGACTCATAGACACAATAAACTACAAACCAGTAAGCCTCCTCCAATAACTACATACCATGCATTAAGGATGAATGCTATGAAGAACATGCAGATTCTAAAATCAATAATGATAATGCTAAACAAACATGGATAAATAGAAGAGTTAAAGCAAAGAATTCATAGATAATACAATACCCACAATAGAGGTGATCAAACATGCTTAAGTTTACAAAGCGATACTATACTCCACAATAGATTTATATCTGTGAAGTCTATGTATCCCTCGGTGCTAATATGCATTTATTAATTAAGGAGTTTGAAAAGGTTGTTGAAAGCATAAATGCATCTAACAAGAGGCTACATACCCTTATAGAGCTTGCAAAATCTGGAAGGATTTCCCAGTCAACATTTGAATATTTAAAGAAGGGTTATGAGTCTGAAGCTAGAAGTATTGAGGAGAGACGGAAAAGCCTTCTGGAGGGGTTGGAGAAATACTTTAATGAAATCGATCAACAAATAAAATCTATTGAGAAACGTATTGTCAGTATTGAGGAGAGATATGCTGTAGGGGAGATAGATGAGGAATCATATAGAAAGCAGGTTGAGGCGCTGCAAGTAGTATTTCAAGAAATAGTTAGGGAGTCTGAATCTGTTAAGAAGTCAATAGATACATTAAAAGGGTTAAGGATTGAGGCTCCTGAAGGAGGGGTTGAGGCTTCCGAAGAGAAACATTAGAAAACACTGGATAGCAAACTCTAAGCCTACCATACATGGCTAGCAGTAAATAAGGGTTACTTACCCTCCCCAATTTTTCTAAATCTGAACCTTATGGTATATAGGTAGCTTACAGTACAATATATTTATATATTCCTGAGGAGTATATTCCTGAGGAATATGTTCCTGAATAGGGAGGAGGAGCTTAATGCTTTAAGGTCATGGTTTAAAAGCGGTAAAGCACAGTTAATAATTATATATGGTAGGAGAAGAGTTGGGAAAACATTCTTAATAAGGAGGTTCTTCGAGGAGGTTAATGGAATCTACTTTCTGGTTTCTAGGCTTGATAAGCAGGGAGTTTTAAAGGAGTTTTCAAGACTTTTAGTAGATAGTGGACTGGTTAAGTATGAACCTAAGCTAAGCGACTTTAGTGATCTGTACCGTCTACTAGGTGATCTCTCACTGGATAGGAGGCTTGTTGTTGCTATAGATGAGTTTCAAAGACTTCTCGAAGCTGATCCCTCCTCTCTAACCCTTCTTCAGGAGGCGTGGGATGAGTATTTAGGTAAAAGTAGGATTATGCTCATACTTCTAGGATCAGCTGTAGGTACGATTGAGAGGGTTGGATTAAGCTATTCCTCCCCAATATATGGTAGGAGAACTGGACAGATAAAGCTTGATCCATTCCCATATAGATATGCAAGGCTTTTCCTAGATAAATACCCTATAGAGGATAAGGTTAGGGGATATGCTGTATTTGGGGGAACCCCAGCATATCTATCCCTCATAGATCAGAATCTACCCCTAATCGAAAACATTAAGCTTAAAATACTAAGTAAGACATCTCCTCTCTTCGAGGAGCCCTACATAATTCTCAGTCAGGAAACTAGGGAGCCTCTTAAATACGTGACGATACTTCAGGCAATGGAGCTTGGATCCCCTACTCTAGGGGAAATAGCTGACAATTCAGGAATAAGCTCAAACGATCTTCCCAAATACCTAAAGACACTTATAAGTGAGCTTAACATCGTTAAGAGGGAATATCCAATATTTGAGAGGGAGAAGAGAGGAAGAGCTAGATACTTTATCTCAGATAACTTCTTTAGATTTTGGTTTAGATATGTATGGAGAAACATAAATCTACTGGAAATAGGGGATGTAGAAACAGTTTCAAGAAAAATTGTTGAAAGCATAGATGAATATGTTAGTAGAGTGTTTGAGGAGGTTTGCATTGAGCACTTTCTATGGATGGCTTCCTCAAAGCTTATATCAATAACCGACTTTGGGAAATGGTGGAGGAGGGATATTGAGTTCGACGGGGTAGCAGTAAACAGTAGGGAGAATATAGTTTACTTTATAGAGGCTAAATGGAGCAGCAAACCTATAGGTAGGGAAGTCCTCCTAAACCTAATTAGGAGAAGTACGGAGTTTCCGTGGAATCTGGGGAGGAGAAGAGAAATATACGTAATATATTCTAGAAGCGGATTTACATTTAAGGAAGAGGAGGGAACAATACTTATAGATCTTAGAAAGCTTGATAAGGACTTTGAAAGCCGAAACCTCCGCAATACTAATTACTACCATAGTTAACATTAATGATTACTGTTAGACTCCTATACATTCCTAGATTAAGCCTACGAACTTGATAACCTAACACAGGTAAGGTCTCATCTTAATTTGCTATGTTCCTGATAAAGCTCAAGTAATTCTACGATAAGATTACTGTAAGCTGCTAACTGATGGTTTACATCTTTATAACGTCTTCCTCCACTCTTCTACGTCTTCTTCTCAGCCACGCCTTTATGAATTCCTCTATCTCACGTTTATTGTACGGGTCTCTCCACGCATTCTCAAGAGCTTCACATTCATCTAATACACCGGCAAGACCAAAATAGGTAAGAAGCTCCCTATGCAGCTGCTCAACTTCTAAACTACTTAGAAATATCCGCATATCGTTAAGGATTTCTAAGAGAACAGCTCTACTCATCAATTACTCTTACTTACACCCATCTATAAATGTTTCTACAATTTAGATGGATACTGTCAAGTTAGTCCTTAGGCTTAATGAGTCTACTATATGTTAACTTGACAGTATCATTTGGATGTATTCAACCGCTACCTAGCAGCTTTAAACTAGAATTGCTTATAAAATTGTGGAAGTTTGTAGATATTTAGATAGCCTCTTGACAGGTTTAAATCTAGATTATTCCATCCCTCGTAAGTTTAGATTTTAAGATCTATGTCCAAAAATGGTGTATTACATCTTTTTTAGAGAGTTTCTTTATACATTATCCTCGCAGCATTTTATATGTTAAATACTTCAGGTTCTTCATGGCTTCAACAACTCAGCCGTGAACTCTCAAGACATTACGTATCTTAGTTCAGCAGGCTTACAGTCCACAAATACATGATCTCCATCAAAACATAATTCTTAACAAACACACTCTTACCTCTAAGGGAGTGGAAGAACAGTCTAATACTTAACGTTAAGCAATATAGTTTTAGGAAAGAAATATTAGTATCTATGTATTAAGGTTTGAGTGGTTAATCAGTACTTGATGTTTTGTAGGGAGTTTGAAGAGTTTGTTTATGGTAGGTTTAGAAGCTATGTATTTAAAATTTTTATTTTAGGCTCAGCTAAACGTAGGGAGTGGATTTACGGTAGGTCAGATATAGATGTAGTTATTATTTTAAGAAGGGGAGGTGTTGAAAGCCTTATATACAAGTATTATTGGTATCTAGATTTGAAGCATGGAACAAACATGCTAAATACGCCTTTCTACCATCCCCCAATAATATTTGTTAGGAATAGCTTAGATTATAAGCTTACATTTACAAACCTGGTTTATAATAGGTCTCCACGTTTAAGCATAATCTTAAAGAGGATGCTTCACCATGTAGCTCCAAGAACTAAATACTTGAAGCCATGGATTACGAAGCATCCAGCATTTGTCAACAGCATATTTCTAATACTTCTTTTTCCTGTTAAAAGCTTAGCTAGGAAGCTAGATAATCTATCTCAAACCATAGGCTTAAACTTCTTAAGTATAAGCTTTCAAAATTTTGATAAGTCCTCTAAATCTAAGCGATGCTAATATTAATATATGCTTACATGCCATTAATAAATGAGATGCTACCCGTATAGATTTTTCTGGGTTTGCTTGCTTGGTCTAGGTATAACTATGTATGCTACAATGCTTGCTATAATATTTGCTGAAACAATAAAAACATATACTTCCTGCATACTCATTCCTGATAGATTTAAACCTATAATATGCCCCCATACAATCATGGCTGAAACTATAAATGAATTGAAGAGCTTCTCAAAAATCCATCTAGCAACCCTATATCTAATCATAAGCCTACGTATAGGTTAAGCTTATAAATTTACTTGTTAGCAGCCTAATACATACAATCTTAACAGCCCCGCTACTAGTAATAGTTTCTCAGCCTGCCTCTTAGCTGGAACTCCAGTATATGCTGGAGTATTCCTCATGGAAGCTCTGATAATGTCAGGTATGTAGTATGCTCATAGGTTAAGCTGTATAGTGGTTAGGTTTAAATATTATGTTTTAATCTTGATGTGTGGGTTTAGAGTTTAAATGTAGTAGGTGTGGGGCTCCATTAACGTATACGCCTGAATCCATATTTTCGGTTTGTGAGTATTGTGGTTATGTTTGCTGGTTTGATGAGGGGGCTAAGGTAAGCATATTTGCAGTTCCTTCAAAGCCTAGAGACGTTATTATTAGTGGTTTCTGGAGTAGGATGAGGATGGATAGGGATATGGGTAGATATGTGGATATGATTAGTATTGAGGATGTTTATGGGGTTTATGTTCCACTCTACATTTCAAATGTTAATGTAGATGTTGAGTGGATCGGCTACAGGATTGAAAGGAGGAGGAGTGGGAGAACTGTAACAGCTAGTAGGGTTACGAGGAGGGGTAGGTTTAATACTGATATTAGACATGTTTATCATGCTAGAAGGCATGCTGAGGAGTTTGGGTTAAGTGAGCTCTGTGAGAGGGTTAAGGGTTTTAATAGCTATGTGGCTTTAGAGTCGTTAATATGGGGTGATGTTAAGGCTCAGGTTTTGAATGCTGAGTACTCTATAGGTGAAGCTTTAAGCATTATTAGGGATGATGTTGAAGACCGTGTTAGGAATGATATTAAGATGAGGGAGAGGCTTCACGGATTCTACTATTACTCCTGTAAAGCTGATGTTAGGGATGTTAAGCTTGTATTAGCTCCTCTATGGATTATCACGTATAGGTTTAGGGGAGGAATGTTTAAGGCAGCGTTTTCAGGCTTTGATGCATCAATACTTAAAGTAAGTGAGCCAGTATTTCTACATCAAAGACTGGTATATATTGCCAGCTCAATACTGGCATCTATTGCAGGATCTATACTAATAATTGCTGCAGCTAGCGGATTTCTTGAAGCCAGCTTATGGATCCCTATCCTCTTCCTAGCAGCAGCTCTTACTGGAGCTGGGTTAGCAGCTAAAAGTATTAGTGATGTTAGGGAGGAGGAAAAGTGAGTAGTAGAAGTTTTGAGTGTCCAAACTGCAGCGCCTCATTTCCTGCACCTGATACTGTTTCAATACTTACATGTCCATACTGCGGCTATACGTTTGAGGCTTCAAGTAGGAGGGGGTGGAGCCACTTCTTCTTCCCAGTACTTCTCGATAGTGGAGGTGCATGGAGGAAAGGCTACCAATTCATAGCTAGAAGATATGGTGTTCCAAACGATTTTAACAAATCATTCCCAGAATCATCATCCCTACATAACATTCCATTCCACATCTTCCACTGTGAGGCTAAAGCTGAATGTAGATATTCTAGAGGATTCATATTTAGGGATGAAAGGATAGCTGAGTATACTGAGGCTATGGATATATGTGTTCCAGCAGCATCAACAGGAGGATGGATTGATAGGCTTCTCCAAAAACATACATTCTCGGTTAAGAATAGAATATACTTTAAGCCTGAGATTATGAGGATAGGTAAATTCTACAATCCAACTTTAAGCTATAGTGAAGCTTTAAAGTATGCAAGTGAAAGAATATCTAAAGCTGTTATGGATGAAGCTGAAAGAAGCTGTAGTGGTGATAGGAGGGTTACAGATGTTAAAGTTGAATACTATGGGCTTATCCACTATCCATTTTGGGAGTTAAAATATAGTTATAGAGGTAAATACTTCAACATGCTTATCGATGCATCTAGTGGAAGAGTAATCTATGTAGAATACCCGTTAAGCAGAGCTGCAAGAACATTAATGCTTACAGCTTCAACAATAATAATTACCTCAACAACAGTCATTAGTGGAATTATTGGATTAGCTCTAGGAAAACTAGCTATAGGATTATTGTCAGGACTTGTAAGCTCAGCCATAGCATCATCCCCAATACTTATAAATACATTAAAGCTTAAAACAAGAGGATCTGAAGAAATTAGTGGAGAGAAAAACTATAGGAAACCGGTAGAGTTTATAAAGACAATTCTAGACCAATACTGAAGCCTCCACACTTAAATATAGCATCATATTGCCCGACATAAAATAGAACGGTCTTCATATAAAGCTGATTCATGTTGGTAAGTTCCTGCTTCAAATATGGCTCTGTAAACTTAAGCATTGCTTCCTTCCTTCCAGCTGGGGCTTAAGTTTACAGCAAATATTACAGTAATGTTTAAATAGTTTTCTCCAGTTAGAGTTTTATGTCTTTACTTGTTGTTAGCGATCTTCATGTAGATGTTGATGGTAGAAATATATTGAGGGGTGTAAACATAAGTATAGATTTAGGTGAGATTCACGTACTTCTAGGCCCTAACGGCTCCGGTAAAACTACGCTTGTTAATGCTATTATAGGAAATCCTAAAGTTAAGATTATTAAGGGGAAAATATACTTTAAGGGTAGGGATATAACGGATATGCCGATGTATGAAAGGGTTAAGATGGGTATTGGAGTTTCCTTCCAGCATCCACCAAGAATTAGAGGTGTAAAGCTTAAAGACCTACTCTTAAAAACAGCTTCCAGACTTGGCAGGGAGGTTGATGTTGAGAAGACAGCCTCCCTTGTTAAAATGACTGATTTCCTCGATCGTGATGTTAACGTTGGATTTTCAGGTGGTGAACTTAAAAGATCTGAGATTTTACAGCTACTAATTCAATCTCCGGAGTTTATACTGCTTGACGAGCCTGATTCAGGTGTTGATATTGAAAACCTTACTGTTATAGCAAATGCGATTAATGAAATGTGTGGAATGAATGTTAAGCCAAGTATGAGAAGTAAATCAGCCCTACTTATAACCCACTTAGGATACATACTAAACTACGTTAAGGCTGACCGTGCCCACGTCTTAGTGAACGGTAAGATAGCCTGCTCAGGTAAGCCTAACGAAATATTAAAACAAATAACTGAACACGGCTTTGAGAAATGTACTGAATGTTTAACAGCGTAAACCCCCCATTACAGTCTATTCTAATCAGCATCGATTAGCAAAATCTAAGCCTACATAGGCTATAGGAGGTTCGAATGGTGTCCTAAGCACCTCTACGCGAAGTATGCTCCGCAACAGCCCAGCAGATAATAAGAAAGAATAATGAAGCCTGGAGGAGCTTCCTAGAGCTTAAGAGGCTTGAAGCTAAGGCTTCCAAAAAACATAACCATAGCTTCAATACCTAGATACTGGAAGAGGAATGGTAGGAGGGAGCTGAGGATAATAATTAGAAACGACTGCTACAGGATTGATGATGAATACATATACCTTCCTAAAGGGCTTAGGCTCAGGTATAAGGGCAAGCTGAAGTGGAAAGACAAAAAGGGGAGGCTTGAAATAGTCTACGATGAAGTTGATAAGGTATGGAGGGGCTTTACAACAGTTAAGGTTGAGAAGCCCCTAGAGGAGGCAGTAAGCTCCTCTACATAGACCTAGGTGTAATAAACCTTGCAACCATATGGTTTGAAGGCTTAAGGCAGCCTATAGCCTTCTCAGGCAAACACGTTCCAGCAGACTGGTGGTAATGTAGTGTTTCGCTAAAGTTCTTTCACTACTGTTTCCATGTTTATGTTGAATTTGTATTTCTCTCTATCCTCAAAGCCTTAATCAGATCGACCATAACATATACTTAAGGAAACAGTGGAAAAGTTATGTGAAATACTATGGACAAGGCAAACAATCAAAGAGCTCTAAGCTGTAGCGCTACATTTTTATGTAGGTTACTCTTTAGGTGTTTATGGGTTCAAGTAGGAGAACTGTGGAGGTAAGGGAGAAGGCTAAGGAAGCATTAACTAAGCCTCCAAGTATTGGTCCTGATGTTGATGTTTCAAAGCTTAGGTTTGAGTCTAAGCCTTTGGAGGAATATGTTACGGATGATTTAGCTCAACGTGCTCCAATGGTTGGTGTAGATTTAGATGGTAGAGGTAGAGGTGGAACATATATTCAGATAGATCATTCCCCGCTTCTTGAGAAGTCGATGCTAAGCGGTGTTGAGGTTATGAGTATAAGTAAAGCATTAGAGAAGTATGATTGGCTTCCAGAATACTATTGGAATGCTTTAGATGTGGATACTGATAAGTTTACTGCTCTTGCAGAGCTTAAGAGGGGTGAGGGATACTTCATAAGGGTTGGAAGAGGGGTTAAGGCTGAGCTTCCCGTTCAGGCATGTCTATATTTAAGGACAAATAAGCTAGCTCAAAACGTTCACAACATAGTTTTGGTTGAGGAAGATGGTGAGCTTCACTTAGTTACGGGATGTGCATCACCTAGAGTTGCTGAGGGGCTTCATGTAGGTGTATCTGAGTTCTACGTTAAGAATGGGGGGAAGTTAACGTTTACTATGGTGCATGCATGGTCTGAAGATGTTGATGTTAGGCCTAGAACTGGAGTTATACTTGGGGATAATGCCTCCTTTACAAGTATCTACGTTAACCTACATCCTGTTAAAACACTGCAGATGATGCCTAAAATATATATGAATGGTGTTAACTCAAGAGTAAGCCTAATATCTGTTGTAACTGCTTCGGGGGGAAGCTACTTCGATATTGGTGGGGCAGCATATATTAAGGGTGACTTCGGAAGGGCTGAAATAGTCTCAAAAACAATAGCTAAGGATAATGGAAGAGCTATAGCTAGAGGGTTAATAGTTGGTGAGGGAAGAGGGGTTAAAGGACATCTGGAATGTAGGGGAATCATACTTACACCATCAGCATCAATAGCAGCAATACCCCAGCTTGAGGCAAAATCCAGGGATGTTGAGTTAACACATGAGGCAGCAATAGGCAAAATCGCTGAGGAGGAAATCTACTACTTAGTAGCTAGAGGATTCAGTGAGGAGGAGGCAACATCAATAATATTAAGGGGATTCATGGATATAGACATTAAAGATCTACCGCCAATACTAACAACACAGATTAAAAGAACATTAGATATAGTTGCAAAAACCATTTAACGTAGAAGTCCTCACTAAATTGTGTGGTGAATTCTATGATTCATCATGGAATAATTAAATCACAACATTTATGATTCTCTTCATTCTTCAGCTAATGCTTAAACTCAGATTCCTAATGATTATTATGTCAGGCTGGAGTAAGGATTTTAAAGATGCTGTATGCTTAAGACTCAGAAGCTTTAATTAGGGGTAAGCCTTCAGCGGAGTGGTAAAGTCTATAAACTAAAGAATTTATCTGTAAGCAACTTTAGATATCTTCTAAAATCAGTATTGAAGGTAGCCTTCAATTGTTTAAGTAAGTATCTTAATTTTAGTTTCATTACTCATGTTATTATATCAGATAAGCTATATGTAATCTGTAATACAAACATTTATAAGAAATGCTGTAGCTATATTATTTGGGTGTGAGCAAGCTTAAGCCAGACTAACTGGCTAAGCCTTAACGGCTTATTTAGGCTGTGAATCTGATGGATCTATGGGAAACCGTAGATCCTAAGATTCATGCTTAAGATAAGCTGTTAAGATTAGCTAAGCATCTGGCTTAGGCTTAGAACACCCTACCAACTACTAAGCCTTTCCATTTTTCACCTTTAAGTTTAAGCAGGTTCACTATAGGTATTGTTCTCAAGCCTTACGACCTAATTCCTGATAATCGTATTTCAGTTTAAGCTAGTATAAGGAAATATTGAGGATTCTTCATCTTGTCATATGGATGATTTACGTTGTGAAATTAAGCCATAAGCTGCTGAAATTCTTTTCTTTTATCTTAACCTTAATCCAAATAAATAGTGTTTTCATTTTCAATAGCTTAAACACTATGAATTCCTAACATTCACGGTTATATATCTTATTGCCTTTTTCAAGTTTGATTGAACTTATTTGGAAGGACATATAATAAGAATGGTTAGCTATGCTGAGACGGTTGGGTTAAGTCTCTCTCATAGATCATTTAAAGCAGTATGTACTGTTTAATAGGTTCTTTCCTAGGAGTAATTATCCAATCTCTAAGTTTTAGGGGTTTTCTATCTGAATCCTGTTTAAATAACTACATTCATATTCAAAATAGTAGGATGGATCCGCATCTTGCTGGAGCTAACTCTGTTGTATTAAGGTGTAGGAGTGTAAAGTTTATCTGAGTTAAGTGCTACTACTAGATTATTTATAGTTAATTCTTGAGGTAAACAATTGATTGAGTTGTCTAAAGAGGTGATTTTAATCTATTCATTGCCAAGGTTTTGCTCTACACCATTAACAAATTCTCCAGTGAAATACAGTAGCTACGGCTATAGGGCATTATTTCATCCAGTATGGATTTACACCTAATTTTGCGAATAGATACCAGGCTGTTGCTCCGAGATGTCCTCTATGAAAATAGAACCAGTCAAAGCCTGTTGTTAATTCATCTTTTGAAGCTGCGGGAATAGCGCCGCTTGGAAGTTGGGCTTTCTCAATTTCCTTCAGGAGACTCTGTGCCTTAGCCTCATCTCCAATTATTCTATATGCTACTGCCATCTGGGCAGTTCCTTCATACCAGACTCCATCCTTATCCGTGTCAAAATCGAAGCCGCCTCCAACAGCATGATGTTTCTCCACATACCTTAAAGCTCTTATGTATCTTTGAGCTTCATCTTTAAAAACCAGGATCGCCCATGCCTGAACATCAAGAGGCACTACATCCTTGTTAATAGTAGTCCCGTCTTCCATTGTCCCCGTCCAGAATTTACCCTCATCCTCATCCCACATTGCCTCAATAAACATCTTTGCATGCAAAGCCCGCTCACTCCATTTTGTATCCTTTGTTAATTCGTAAAGTCTCGTGAAGGCAGCATAAAGGTCAAGATTGTGTTCTGTGGATTTATAAAGAAGCTTTTTAGGGTTAGGCTCCCAGCCATCAAAACCACCCAAATAACCTCCTGCACCGCGAAAGTCTTTAAGATTTTGTTCAACCCAGTCACCAAGCCTTTCTGCTGTAGAGAGATATTCTTCTCTCCCTAATTTTTCATATGCTGAGATTAAGGCAATCATAACCCATCCAATATTTCCTGTATGGGTGCTTACAGAAAACTTATCTTCAATCCATTCCCCCCTATTACAGTTCCAAAATCCGGGAATTCTTGCTGAACCCCCTCTATTATTCGGCTCCCAGCCTGGGGGTGACTTAAGGTCTCCGCTTGCGTAGGCATTCCTAAGTCTTCCATCATTGTAGAATCTGTCGTTTTGGGAGGCGTAAACAAAGGCATCAGCAAGAATTTTTGCTCTTTTAAGGTCGTCTGAATTTCCTCTTGTAAGAAAGGCTAAAAGTGCTAGGGCATTATCGTAGGTATACGCCACATTTCGCAATACTACGTCGAAGCTATTCTGTTGAGTAGGGTAAGTCTCATAGCTTACTATAAACCTCAACTCATCAAGTCCTTCTTTGTCAAAGCGAACATCATCTATGTAAAAAGTAATCTCTCGACCAAGATTTCGAGGGGCGTTAGTAATCCATCCAAAGCCGCTAAGCACATAGCTAAGATCTTTACCGGTGAGGTCTATAGAGTATTGTTTCCACTCCCTGCTTAAAGTTACATAACCTGTTGAGACCTTTGGAAGGGATTCTTTGTAAGGTTTATCTGGCCAACCAATACCACCTACAAAAAACTCTACTTCTTCACCTCCTTTTTCACCTCTTGCGTAAAAGGTTAGTTTAGTAGCGCCGGTAAGATTAAATCCGGCATTTGGGTAATCCCCCCAGTTTTGCTGAGGCTCTTGGGCATTAGGTGGGAAAACTCCATTCATAAAATAGAAGCCGCCCCAGCTATTTCCAAATTGGGGTTTAAATGTAGCCTTTATGTAGGTTGCACTTCCTTGATGTAATTGTATTTCTTCAGAAGCACATTCATTCATCTCTACCATATCAGCTGATCCAAACCCCCACATCTTGGCTTTTACGGAAAAGTGATTTCCACCGGAGCCCACATCCGTATATACATCAAAGGTTTTATGGTATTTATCCATCATAGTGGTAAGCCACTGAAACTGTGGGAGATCGCTGGCTGGAGGTTTGGATTCAGAGGTTGGTAGATTATGATCTATAGCTTCTCGATATTTATATCCAATACATCCAATTCCTAAAATCAAAAGAACTATTAAAGCTATTTTCCACCTCTTCATTTTCTATCCCACCATATCGATTACCTCCCTTAACAAAGATTTAATATAAAGCATAAAATAGCTAAACAATAGAGTATATAAGCCTTAAGTTACTACATCCAATATTTACGGAGGTATGGTTTTAGCTATGGGTTTATACATGTTGATGAATGGGCAGAGGGGATCTGATGCGAAAATGTTTCCTGTAAGTAGGTATGCTCTTGATCTACATCCTCCACAGATTTCTCTATGAATACATGACCTACAAGGCCCCTCCAGATTCTCCCTATTACGTAGTTTAGCCAGTATCCTATTTCCCCTCCATATTTTTACAGCAGGCTCCTTAATTATGTTTCCAATACCTACCTGTAGAAAGACGCATGGCCATACTTCACCATACCATTTAACGTAGAACATCCCCCTCCCAGCTATACATCCATGAATTACCCTACTATCCACTTTCCTGGATAGGTAGGCGAAGTATTCAGGTAAACCTATAGGAACTATTAAGGCGTTAAGTTCTTTCTGCATGTTTACAGTTGTTTCTATTACATTTAGGAATTCGCTTCTACCCAGCATTTCACTATTTATCTTTAAGCCTCTACCGAATGGTTGAAACTGGTAGAGGAGTATTACATGTGCTCCAAGCCTATCAGCTAGGCGTAGTAGGCTTGGAAGCTCGTGGAGATTTAGCTTTGAAATAGTAATGTTAACCTGTAGGTAAAGCTTCTCCCTTAGGCTGTTCTTAACTCCCTCCATTGTTCTAATCCATGTTCCAGGTACACCTCTAAAGTAGTCGTGGAGTTTAGGCTCAACAAAATCTAGGCTTACAGCAACACCAGCAACCCATCTTCTTGAAAGCTCCCTAGCCATGTTTTCAGATATTAGTGTTCCATTAGTTGCTACCACTATCTCGAAGCCGTAGCTTCTAGCATAGTCTATTATCTCAAGTATATTACTGTTCATTAATGGATCCCCACCGGTTAAAACAAGCATCTTAAACTCAGGTATTGTAGATATTGAATCTATCATTTTAAACACGTTTTCTAAGGGGGGATCCATTCTTACCTCTCCACCCCTAACCTCGCAATGTATACACTTCATATTACATCTATTTGTAATCTCTAATACTGGATGGGGTGGATATCCGAAGCATCCAGCCCCGTATGCTCCAGCAGCAACCCTAAACAGTCTATTTAGAGACGATATCCATCTACCCATCCTCCATCCAGTAGCCCTCCTAAAGGTTAAGGCTGTAGCTATCTGCTTAATGATGAGGGATGACTCAGATAAGCTGTAGAAACGCATCCTACCATCCTACAACATATCCTATAGATAGGAGGATTGTTGCTGAAACAAATAGCTTAATTGTTCCACTCATAGCCGGTATAAGACCCTTAGAATCCATATACCTCCTACTTAAAACAATACAGTTCCTAACAGCTAGGGGTAGGGTAGCCAGTGCAATTAAGCCTGCTAAAGGCGTAACACCGTAGATAATGCTTAATACTGTAGTTAAATATGTTAAGCAAACTAAAGTATAGTAGAGGTGTTTCGCCCTATCCCTCCCAAGTCTAGCAACAAGAGTTAGTTTTCCAGCCTTTCTATCAGCTTCAAAATCTGGAAACTCATTAATCCATATAACTAGAGTTATTAGGAATCCAGGTATAAGTGAGGGGGGAACCACATTCCTAAAATCTATGCTTAAAGTCTGTACGTAGAAGCTTCCTAACGTTATTAATGGACCGTAGGATAAGCCTATAAGAAACTCCCCAAACCCTCTATAAGCCCACTTAAATGGAGGCATACAATACAAAGCTCCAGTAAATATGCCTAGAAGCATTAGGACCAATACTGGGAAGCCGCATACCACGGCTAAGTATAATCCGATAGTTATGGCAGCCATATAGAATATGAAGCCAGCTCTTAAAACACTTCTAGGATCTAGAAGTCCTAAAGGAAGTATACGGCTACCAGCATTAAACGGGGTAACGTCATCCTCATCAATAACTAGATCAACCCCACTCCTCCAGTCAAAGTATTCATTAAACGTATAGCATCCAGCCATAGCTAGAGAAACACCGAGAAGAGTTAGGAGGAAAACATATATGTTGAAGACTTTAAAGTAGTGGTACGCTATACATGCCCCTAAAACTGTTGAAGGAATACCTGCAAGAAAGAACTTAACCCTAACAACCTCAATCCATGGCTTAACATAATTAAACATAAACCTAATACTAAGAGGTAAACTTAAAAATTTTTCTAGATTTATCCAGCGCTTTGTAAAATTAAGTTTTACCTAGAAGTTAATCAGCAAGCTTAAGTTTACAAAGTCTTTATCAGCGTCCATAAACCCCTAGATTAGTCTTAAATACTACTGGAAGCTAATATTGGTTAAGCCGCATATTCTAAACTACTTGTAGGGCGGAGCTGATACGATTTACTTCCAAGCAGTTCTTAGGAGGGATGTAGCTAAATTATGTGGCTTATAAGTCTTGAAATTAGTATTTGCGGGTTGATGTTTCTATTTGGCTTAAGAAGAATTTATTAGCTTTATTGTATGATTCCTCTGTCCCTATATCCCACCAGTAACCATTTAAGACATATCCGTAAACAGCTTCCCTTCTATGAAGCCACTCTATAAATCTTCCAGGCTGATCCCTTTCTAAGCCTTCCTCAACATATTCCCTAAGTCTTGAAAGTATTCTTTCAGGAAATATGTAGATACATGTTCCTATAAGGGTTGTTTTCGGCTGCTGCGGCTTCTCCTCAAAATCTATTATTCTACAATCCCTATCAAGAAGAACTGTTGCGTAATGCTTTGCTAGCTCCTTCTCCCCCACATCGTATAGAGCAACTATTGGAGATAATTTCTCCCTATAGAAGCTAATCATCCCCCTAAGATCGGGGGTAAATAGATTATCTCCAGCTATTATTAAGCAGTCACTACGAATACCTGATGTGATCTCAGCTAATGCTGCTATAGCTCCAGGCTTCTCCTCCTCACATCGAGACCTATCAGCAACGATCTCCACACGATAATTTTCATCAGCAAACCTACTAAAGTAGTTTTCAAACCTAAGATTTGTAGAGATGATGATGTGCTCTACCTCACTTAATGAATTCAGCTTATCTAGGATGTATTCGATAATAGGTCTTCCAGCTACGGGTAGGAGGGGCTTCGGCTTATCTCTAGTTAAAGGCCAAAGCCTCTTCGCATATCCCCCCGCTAGAATAATAGCGATCACTCCCATTCACCAATATCATCAACCCATAATCATACAATATCTCCTAACAATTCTTAAACTCAGTAGACTTACATATAAATTTATCCTCTAATAGATAAAATCAATAGCGATAAGAGGTAATTGATACGATTAAGAACCTATTGAAAGGTCCCTTAAGCCAATTAGCAATCAACATACTTTATGGAGTTTCATAATGAGTTTTAAGTTTCAAAGATAATTAGGGAAGCTGCTAATTTAACCATTTTAGCTTCACCATTATCACAATAATCATTAACACTTATTTTAAGAATCTCTAGAAAATATATATACATTAAAAATATTGAAATTAGGGCCCGTGGCGTAGTATGGAAGCGCGTCGGCCTTCGGAGCCGATGGTCGAGGGTTCAAATCCCTCCGGGCCCGTTTCTTTTCAAATTGAATCCCTCAACCTTCCCTATTACCTCTTCTAACGTATTTTCTGAGATTTTTAAATGATTTCCTTTACCTTCTTACTATTTCCTCATCAATATAAATTCCAACAGATCCTCAATATGTTTCAGTACCTAATAGTCCGGCTAAATGGAGACCTTCAGCATTTTTAGAAATAGGGATTATTGCTGTAATCAGTGTTTCCACTTAATTAGTAAAGACGACAAGGGAATATAGGGAAATTAAAAGAGGGGCATTTGTAGCTGTTGCGGAAGCTACAGCATTTTGATACGGAACCTGGCAACTTAAGCGACTGGTGATTGACGGTCAAACACAATCCTTTCTCTTCAGTCTCCTGTAGGCCTATTCCTTGCCAAGCCTCAACCCTTCAATGCTGCACACATCGAGTTTACCTCAACAGTGTTCATATGATTTTTACTTTAACCCACATAGGCTGCAAGAAGTCCATTCCCTCAACATTTAAGAAAGTTCAACTCCCTCAGGCGTTTGACTGTCAATCACACAATAGCTTAAGTTGCCACGTCCTTGATACATAAAGAAAAGCTTAAAAGAAATATAGTAATTGAAAAACAGCTAGAGGTATGGTAAAATGAAAGGTATGTTCGTAAGCTTTTTAGAAGAAATAGAAGAGCTGAGAGTTTCAGAGCTTGATGATAGGGGCTATTCTTATGAAAATGAATTTAACGTTTCTGAAGGATTTATTATCGCTTCAAGCATTCTTCAAATTTTTGGAAACCAATAAATTAACGGAAAATATAGAAAAATTAAGCTCTGAAATCAATGAAAGTAATTTCACTGATTATTATACATTAAGTTTATATATTCAATTCGTATAATGATGAGCTATATGTATTCTATAATCGGAGAGTGATATGTTGAGTAAAAGAGTCAAAAGAGTAGGATTATTTATTGGAATAACCCTCATGCTTAGCTGGCTCATAGTGATCCTATTTCTTGCTCTAGGCGGAAAATGGGGGACGGTTAGTGCATATATAGTAGGAACAGCTTTCATGTTTATGCCTATGATATCCACAATCTTAATCCAGAAAGTCATCTACAAGGAGCCGTTAAAGAAGCCTTTAGGAATCTCTTTTAAATTAAACCGATGGTGGCTGGTGGCTTGGTTGCTTCCACCGCTTATTGCCTTTGCTACCATAGGAATCAGTTTACTTATTCCTGGGGTAAGTTATTCCCCTGAGATGACAGGATTTTTTGAAAGATTTGAGGGAAAAGTACCGGCGGAGCAGATTGAGCAGATGAAAGCTTGGATGACCGCCTTTCCAATTCATATTTTCTGGATTTCTTTAATCCAAGGTCTATTTGCTGGGATTACTATAAACGCTGTTGCTGGTTTTGGTGAGGAATTGGGTTGGCGAGGTTTTCTCCTGAGAGAGTTTGATTACATGGGGTTCTGGAAATCCTCAGCTATTATTGGAGTTATCTGGGGTATATGGCATGCCCCACTCATTCTTCAAGGACATAATTATCCTCAACATCCAGTGGAAGGCGTATTCATGATGATTATCTTTTGCCTCCTCCTTTCTCCCCTATTCAGTTACATTAGGCTAAAGTCAAAATCTGTTGTTGCTGCTGCAATTCTTCATGGTTCTCTCAATGCCACCGGAGGATTATCTATTATGGTAGTTAAAGGAGGAAGTGATCTAATTATTGGAGTTATGGGGGTAGCAGGGTTCATCGTTCTTTTAATAGCGGATCTCCTTATATTTCTTCTTGATCACTCTATTAGGGAAAGACCTGTAAAGGATATTATGGAATAAGTGAAGTTAAAGTTTTGTGACTTAATACTCGATAATCGTACTCTTCATATTAAATCGGTATGAATTAAGGAATAATATTGAATTTCCTCCGTTTCTATTATATATGTAAATTTACGAGATTCGAAATTAAGCCACAAAGCTAAAAAGGTGCTCCAAAACTTTTTCTTATTCTCTGGAAGCGAATACGAACATGAAAAGGACGGTGGAAATAGTGAATGAAATCCAAGTAAAATCGATTTTGAATAAACACAAAAAGAGGGATGAATGGTTTCTGGATGATTATTCTATAAATCCTTTTCTGGCTATTCTTTTAACCGTATTTACTGCTACATAAGAGGTAGCAAATATGGAGGAAATATGATAAGAGCTTTATCAGCTAAAATGAATTGATGAATTCAGCAGGGAGAGATGAGTGGACCACATGTAGTTTATGTGGGCTAAAGTTAAATCAAAGAACCTACATGAACACATGATTAAAGTACATCCAAGACATATGAGAAGCATTGACTATAGTATTTCGCTAAAGTCCATGTTGGGTATCTGCTTGCTTTATGTTGAATCTGTAATCTACCTCCATCCTTAAATCCTCAGCAGATCAACCATAATATATACTTAAGGAAACTTGTAGAAAAAAGTTATGCGAAATACTATAGTCAAACAGAAGAGCCCATGAACTATGAAAGACTTAAATATTTTGAAATCACTTCTTTATTTGACAGTAAACCTGCAGACTGCAAAACACTTTACTTCAAATTCCTGGAAAGATATTTCCCTAAGCTTTTGCCGATTTTTCAGCTATTTAATCGTAAAAATTGAAGGCTATATCCACTTTACCTTTTCTTTTGGCCAAATTAATATTTCAGGTTTTGCCCAACTATGTTCTTTCCAAGCAAGATTTCTTATACGGACCTCAATTAACTGTCTTCTCGCTGGTTCAGTAAAGATTGTGTTATCTAGTCGTTTTCTAAAGTCTTCAATTTGCTTAATAGCACCATAACCTCTAATTTCAAAATAGATTCTTAACACATTGTCTGCATTAGAACTTTCGATAGACACTCTATGAATATCTTTGCATGAATGCGCGTATACTTACCAAAATACTTGCTTGAGCTGAACATTGTTGAGGAGGTATTTAGTGAGCTGAAGATGGAGCTAAGCAATAAACTATTCACAAACTAAACAAACTCAAAGAAGCAATAGAAAACTTCTTCAAAAATAGAAACTACAAATTCAACATAGAAATAAGCAAATACATAAATAACATGAAAACAATAGTAGAAAAAACTTTAGCGAAATACTATATTCCCATGTCTCTTATAAAGCCTTTCAGGATCAATACTAGGTGTTTGTATGGATTAAAACCTTCATGGATGGCTTGCTGCATTTCTCTTGCTGGGATGCGAATCATTCCGTTTGCTGTAATTGTCTTGCTATATAGGTTGCACATTTAATAGTCCTCTTCATGTTTCACCGCTTAAATTTTAGAGATTTTGAATTCTGGGTCAAGCCCTTTACCATCTTTTGCTACCTCCCCTTAAGAAAGCTTTCCTTATTTTCCATCCACCACTTTTGCCATTCTTCAGGTTTTTGTCCAAAATCTTTACCCGTTATCTTTTTCAGCGCTTCTGCTGCTCTTGCTTTGAACTGAAACTTTTCATCCTTTAGTGCGGCGATGAGCGGCTCTACTGCACGTGGATCCCCTATCTCTCCAAGCGCCCAGACCGATCCTTCCTCTATGTTCCGGCTTTCTAACCTAGTGATGAGTTCAGAAACCTTCCTTTTAGTTTCCTCCGCCCCCCTCCACTTAGGATTTATCTTATCAAGGGCCTTAGCTGCTTCAATACCTAGATTCCAACCCAGCCCCACATCTGTTAAAGCCGCAAGAAGGCTTTCTATTGCCTGAGGTTTTTGCAGCTCTCCAAGCATCCTTACCGCGGCTACTCTACGGTAGTAGTGAAAATAGTCATGAAGATCATACATGTAGTAGCGAATACTCCTACTATTTAACAAAGAGAGAAATTCAAAAGTTAGTTTCTCAGCGGCACTGCTGTTTCGCCACTGGGGATCGATCTTCGTAAGAGCGTCTAGAATCGGTTTTCTGTTTTCACTACTTTCATTACTCATATCCCTGTGAAAATTAATTATTTCCATCCATACATTTTCAACCTCTACCTTAAATAGTGTTCTTATTAACGGCTCAATCGCGCCTGCATCTTTCTTTTCGGCAAGCACCTCTACTATTGGTTTTCCCATTTCAGCATGGTCTTTCAAAGTATAAAGTTCAACCAACGCCTCAAATAGCGACGGGGCACCTAAGGTTTCATACATCAGTTCAGCCATTTTTCTGAAATAAGTCTCTTCAAAAACCCAAAATGGCGCCTCATCTGGGGTGAGGGGAGGAGCCGTACTGTAAAATACTACATCTGGCGGTTCTCTCTGCGCCGTAAATGTCTTACTGAATTGTTGTCCGTCCCTGGTTTTAAACGTAATGGTTCCTTTCACCAAGGCGCCTGTATAAAGCAAAGTTGAGCCTCGATAATTGTAGTAGGCGCTTAGTGGAGTACCATTTATGGTGACTATGATGGTGAAGTCATATTCTGAAGTTTTCTCCTCTACTATAACCCCAACAGGCTCTAATATGCTTTTAGCAAATGAGATTACTTTGGAGGAATAAGAGACTTTTTCCGCTTCTCTATAGAATTCTTCAACGGCAATCCTTGCCTTTACGGCATCTTTAAGTGCTGGATGCCGTTCCTTTCTAAGAAGCTCAAGAATTGCCTGAATTCTTGTTTTTGCTTCATCGGCAAATCTGCTTTCGGGATGCTGCTTCAAAAACTTACGATAACCGGTAAGAGTGTTACTCACATAGGCTTCTACCCACGCTTCTTCTTCAACTGCTTTTTCTTTTTCAACTGCTTGAGGCGTCGGTGTTGAAGGCGTAATTTCTTCCTTCTTAACACATCCCGCAAACATCACGACTGATACGATTATCATTATCACTATTAAGCCTGCGATTTTCCCTTTTTTCATATTCCCAACCTCCACTTCATTCCACCCCTCTAAAATTCCTACCTTAATTAATTTTTCTGTTTAGGCTTGACTCTACGCGCATGTAGGCTTCTAAGAAAAATGGTTTTTGAGTTGTAATTAGCACTATTTATGGCTTATCTAGATTAATTGCAGGTTACGTAATATGGTCGATGAGAAAATGGGGAATTGTTTTTGCATGACGTTAAGCATAGCAACAATGATTGCGGCATCCCTAACCTATCCGTCGGCGTTATGGATTTACCCTTAGCAGTTATAGTTTAGCATATTTTGTATATATGGTTTAGTGATGGAAGGTTGTGAAAGAGTGATGCTTCCGGCAGAATATGGAGGTAATAAGAATGTTAATCATCAACTATAGGAGGAAAACATGGCTAAATACTATCAACACGTACAAATCTAATACTTGATAATAATTGTATTAGCCGTTGGGCTGTTTTTCATTCAGGTCTTATGGCTGTTTATGGTTTTAATCAATTTCCTCTACAGTCCTGATTATTCCTGGAGTTTGTCTAGTGCTATTTGTCACGCTAACTGTGGTTTGAGGAAGATTATTTAGGAATTTGATTTGGGTTAGGCATTATCCGAAAGAAATTCTCCTTGGAGGATATTTAATCATTCCAAGTTGTGAAAACCTAATACTATAGCTGGAAATCCATCTAATCCATCATAGCTGGCTCCATAGTGTTCTGAGCTTTACGCTGTTGAAATTAAGATGAAAAAGGGCATAGATATTGGATCGGCATTGATGTTCCGAATAATCTTGAAAACGCTATTCGACAATCTATTGGGAGGGTAAAGGGTGATGGCGTATAAAAGCTGCTTGTAGTCCACTCATCTAATGCCGGACAAGCTTAAATATGATTGATGGACTAATGGGGAAAGCTTAAATTAAGCTTTGTGGCTTAATTCTTTGGTTTAGACTCCTCTATTTTGGATGTTGCTCTTATCCTAGTTTTTCAGGTTTATTATCATGTTGTATATGTATGCTTAGCCATTATCTCCCTAGCTATGTTCTCCATGCTTCTAGCCATACAGTATTCCCCATATAGACGTTTAAATGTTGAGAATGATGTTTCAACACTCCACCTCCTACCATAACACATCATCCTTCTCCCCAAGGGTTTTAAGAATCATTACTGAACTACGTCTCTCATGTGGTCCACTATCCATTCTAGAGTTTCTTCTAGGCTTAATTATTGGCTTTACATTCATCTAAGTATGGTGTAGGAGTTTGATGAGTCGTATGCTCCATCCTATATGCTCAGCAATTAGCCTATTCATTGAGGTATCGATCATCAGTCTTGGAAGAACCTTAGAGTCATGTACGTCATCTGTTGTTACATTCATAGATACAATCTCCTTAGTCCTAACATCAACTGCGAAATGTATCTTAATATATCTCTTCCTCCTACCATATACTCCCTCCATCCACCACACTTATGAACACTGCTTGAATCAATAGCTATAGCTATGGGGCCATCATACTTCTTAAGATTTGTATTGGTTAAATCAAGCTAAGCATAGTCTCCTAATACATGTCAACTGATGGAAGCCTTGGGATAAGCCTATTTAAAGCTTAGTGAAGCCTTCAATCTGCCTGTAGGGCATAGGGAATAGGTAACGTACAATAGCGAGGAGCATAATATAGCTTTCAGTATTAAATGGTCTCCCAACCCTACCATCATTCAATATGTTAAGCTCAAGACCATAGCCTTCAAGAAAGTCTAGGCTGAGGAGAAGCTCACCACGCCTAATAAGCCCCTCATCAACAATCCTCCAATCCATAAGGGGAAAAGAGAGTAAAACAGAAAATTTAATTAAGCCACAAAGCTAAACAACTGGAAAAGGAATTATTCTCCTAAAGCAATTCACCTTCATTATTTCTTTCAAAGCAATTTCATAGAAATTAAATTGTTTTTTCATTCATATCAGCCTTTTTCTTTTGTTCAAGGTATATTTTCTTTAACAACAACCAAGACTTCTAAATTCTTAACAAGATTGCAAAATGGTGATTTTTGACTTTCGCAAGTCGAAAAGCTAGGTGATTATATTAATCGAAACGTTGAGTCAAAAATTTCAAAGAAAGGCAAAACAAGAAATTATGTTTTATTCCATACATCGGCGGTAAGTTTAACTTGTTGAATAAGCTTATTTCTTTAATACCAGAGCATGAAACCTATGTTGAGGTTTTCGGTGGTGCTGGCTCGCTTTTACTTAACAAACCTCCAAGCAAAGTTGAGGTTTTCAATGACATTGATGGAGACTTAATTAATTTATTTTTAGTCGTTAGGGATAGACCAAAAGAGTTTGTTGAAAAGTTTAGGTTTCTACTTTACAGTAGGGAGCTTAACAAAAGATGGACTAAAGAATTCAACTTTAAAGATTCTGTTGAAAGAGCTATCAGATTCAGAGAATACGTAAAATTATGTTACCATATTGTGCTAGAATAGTTGCTGAATACCTTAACACTCTAACAGATACACCAGAAGCTGGATATATACACTCTTACTTGCTTCTACTAGGACTTCTCATATATTCTTTTGCTACTTCTGTATAAGTACCAGGTCCGGGGGTTCCATTTATCATTTCTTCGAGTTCTGATTCAGCTTGTCGTTTAACAAGTTGCATAAATTTATCTTTCAAAACATATTTGATCTCACTCGGATTAGAGAAACGTACTCGTACATATTTTGATTTCTCACTCTCTTTAATTTTACTTTTGCCATGCTCTTTTATAAGTCTGTACAATGCATCTTCGTGTCTCATTCACCCACCTGCCTATTAATATTTATTATTCATAATATTTAATATATTCATAATATTCATAATATTTAATATATTAAATCATCATACTTATTTAAGCTTTTCTCTTTTATGTCTCAGGTTTCTATCCCTAATTCTCTTATACATAATCTTGGATTATATCCTTGGTAGGGTGTCTAAGTTGTTTAGGTTTAACAACTAATCCTTTGGATGAGAAGGCCTATTCTGTATATGTTTCATGTTGCTGGTTTAAGCTTGAGGGGTCTCTCTGAGAGAGTACTGTGTAACAAGTTTATTGATAATAGTCGATAGAGGCTCGTGGTATAGATGGGCCCTAGATAGTCTTGGACTAAAGTACCAGAGTGAAAAGGCTCTTAAGGACGCCTAGGGTTAACCCTCTAAGGGTGTTGATTGGTGGAATTTATTAGCAAGAAGGTGTTACAAAAGCTTAGAGTTTATTAAAGTATATAGGTCCTTAATTTATAGGTTACTCCATCAAACTTCAATATCCATTTTCCGTATACATATAATTTTAACTTAATAATGCTCGCCTTTCCAACCTTTCTTGAATTAAATAATTTAAATTAAGAAATATGTATTTCTCATCTCCATATTTTATTGATTAATTAGTAACTAATAGAGGATTTATTCTATATGGATTTCCAAAGATTTTCTAAGATACCTTTTATTTCTAATCTACCAGCAAGCTTTTCCCTAATTGGTTTAAGATCTTCCCATTCCCCCTCAGTTAATGGTGGAGCTGCAACTTTATCTACAACCTCCCTAATTATTCGTTTTGCCTTCTCACTGCCTTCTATAGTTTTTGGCACTACAAGCCAGATATCATAAATTAGAGATGGCCTAAAAGCTCTCGGTATTTCTGCTAGAAACTCTAATATAATACTATCACTTATATCAATTCCTGATCGATAGAATACCTTTTTAACTGCAGCAAGGAATATACCTGTTGGCACAAAGAAAGCTAAGGCTAAAGTCTTAATAAGTTGACTTGTAGTTATTGGTATGCCTCTAGTTTCAGCAATTTGAGTAAGAACTTCTTTCGCCTCATCCCTTTCAAGCTCTTTAAACTCTAGACCCATTTTCTTGAAAATTTCCAATAAAGGTTTTCTTACAAGGAACCCTAAACTAAAGCTTTTAGAAGCTCTATCAAGGAAACGTTTACTAACATATAAAACGAAAGGCTCTATTGACTCCACATTTCTAACTAAAAAATCCAGCTTATAAACTTTTCAAAAGTTTAAGGAGACGTGGCAACTTAAGATGCTAGATACAATATGTTAAGTTGCCAGACCCGTTTAAGGGGCTCTGTAAACTTAAGCTTTATCCGGGTTTTCTCTTCTTTATCTATTGATTCCATGTCTAGAGTTATTAGGGGAGCCTCATTTATCTTAATTATTTATTGCTTATAAAATGTATTCAGGTATTTTTTTCATTCATATTCTTCAAGAGCTGCTTCAAACATTCTAATCTTATAATATGTAGGTCATACATTTATTCTATTGTGGTCTTTAAGCTTTTTATTTCCTGATGGGGGTATTCGTAGGAATGTTAGGGTTTTACTGGTTGATGATACTGATTAGATAGGTTCTGAGGAGAGGGTATTGTATATTGCCTTCGAGCCATATTTAAGGAGGATTGTATATATGATGAATTTTGATGTTGCTAACATATTAACATCAATGGTATTCATTAAGAGGGTTAAGGCTATCTGCGGCTTAACATAACTTATTGACTGATGGTGCCCTCTACTATAGGGCTTCATGTAAGATTCTTAACTTAAGCATGGACTATACAGCTTTGAAGTTAGAAACTTAATGGAGAGTAATAAAGTTAAGGATAGATAAGCTATTTGATAATTACATACCATGTATTAAGGATAAATGCGATGGGAAGCATGCGGAGATGCTTTTAAAATCAATAATGATAAATGAAAAATTAAGCAGAAGAATTCATAGGGAAGACATTACCCATGATGGAGATGATGAAACATGCTTAAGTTTACAAGGCGACTTAAACTATCGCTAACTATTTAAATGACTGAAGCAAATTATGTGTAGGATGCAATATGTCTGTAGGATTTGCTGAAGACATGAAGTGGATGAGGGAGCACGCTGGAGAACTGCAGAGTAAATAACATATTTCATAAAGGGTATGATGCTGGACTAACCATCTTCTCTTCTAGCAATAACAAGTTATCGTGTAAAAGAAATCTTACTCAGCATTAGTTTAGCTATTCTTTACATTACATTAAATAGGTATTTATTGTAATGAATCGACGTTTATAGAGAGACCTAATACTGTTGGCTACGTATTAGTAGCTATTCTTTCCGGCGAAGAAACACTTCACGGGAGGTATTTTAAGTTGGCAGATGTAATGAAGCATTTTAAGGATGCCTACGTTAAAGTGGCTTGTACCTAATTAAGCGCAAACACGGCGGGCCCACTAAATATCTACATGTTGTTTAATACGGGTAATTTCTGTTAACCATTTCCATAAGGGTAGGAGTCTGATTTTTCTATTTTCAAGTTTAAGTTCGTCCTCGTAGTTCCATGTTATAACGAGTAGATCATTGCATCTTAATTCTGTGCCTGCCTTAATTAGGGGGTTAATCTCTTCCTTATTAACATCATCTCTTCCAGAGGCGTAGGTGACTTGAATCAGTTTTTCTATATGAGGCCCCCTCCTTATAACGAAGTCCACTTCACTTCCCTTAGTATTTCTCCAGTAGAAGAAGTCTTCATTTGGAATGAGTCTATTCTTAATCAGCTCTAGGAATACAATGTTCTCTAAGAGTCTTCCAACGTCTTCACGCTCAACGTAGGTATATATTGCATTATCTACTAGGTAAAATTTAGGTATGCTTAGCTCAATCTTCCTTCTACTCCACTCAAACTTCTTAAGGAAGAAGCCGAAGCCTACATCTTCAACAATTCTTTGAAAAGCATATAAAGTCTTCTTGCTAATCTTTACTCCTTGAGACTTTAAGGAATTGAAGACCTTATGAACGGAGAATAGTGAGGTGTTTGAGGAAATGCAGGATCTAAGGAAAAGCTCGAGGACGTACCGATTTCTAACCCCAAATCTCTCTATAATATCTTTATACATAACGAGATCAAGATACTCCTTGAAGAATTCGAATGGATCTATGTTGCCTAGAACTACATCTGGGAAGAAGCCGCGTTTCAAACATGATGACAATATATGTCTTACCTTAGCCAGCTCATAAGAGCTATAATATTTTTTTAATTCCAATCCATTTATCTTTAAAACCTCAGCGAAGGAGAAGGGGAAAACATATAGTGGAACAGCTCTCCCCCTAAGCTGTGTTGATATTTCCTTACTTAAAAGCTTTGATGAGGATCCCGTAATAAAAATATAGTACCTCTTTCTCTCATATAGAGAGTAGACATGCTTCTCCCAGTTGCTGAAGCTTTGAACCTCATCCAGGAAGATGTAAACCGGCTCCCTACCATATATTTCATAATGTCCCATAATTACTTCATCCAACTCCCTTACTTCAACCGGCTCCTCGAAATTTATGAAGACAAACTCTTCATCCTTAAGCTTCCTCTTCCTGATTAAATTATATATGAAGTAGGTTTTCCCAGCTCTTCTTGGACCTATTATGGACAATATAAAATTCCTATTTTTCCTCCACCTCAGCAACTCTATCCTCCACTCTTAGACCCCTTATGCTTTCCTTTTTCGTCAGCATATAATTCCTTAGTTCCATACACTATTTATGGGGAAACTATTTTACAAAGTTTCCCCCTTTATGGGGAAATAATTGCTGCAATGACCTATTTGAGAAGCTATTTTATGGAATATTGATGTTGGAAACAGATTTGTGGCTTAATTAATTTTTATTTAACCTCTTTTACTTATGGATTGAAGCATGCTGATGTCATCGTGTGATACGTAGGAAGAAATCAGCAAATATACTTCTATTGTATAAGCATTTAAAATGTATTCAGGTTGATATTATATGGAAAAGCAAGGAAGAAGTCTTCAAAAGGGGGATGGTGGAATTGATTAAGGAAATCAGGTTTGAAAAGATTAGGAATACATACGCATTCAGATATTGCATATAGGACTATATTCAACAGAGTCAGAGTTATCAGCAAAAATGGGAAGACTGTAGAGCATAAAATCTTATTGAAAGTGAGCTCATCATGGGATTTATCTTTCCGATTTAAGGACATGGCTAAATACGGATTATCGTTGAGAGAGCTTATGACATATTAATTCCAAATTTAAGAAAGATCGCTAAGGAAATAGGAAAAGACCATGAACTTACCTCGAAAATCGACAAGAAAGCCTAGAACTTTAGTTCTGGGATGAATCGTCTTGTAAACTTAAGCTTTACCTAGAAGTTAATCAGCAAGCTTAAGTTTACAAAGCCGGATGAATTGATAAGCTTATATATAGCTTAGAGTAGTTTCATGCTGAGCGAGTCAATTATGAAGGCTAGGAAAACCATTAAGGCTAAGATTCTTGAGCTTCGGAAGGGCAAGGAGGAACTTTTAAGGCGTGAATATGAGAACTTTCAACGTTATCTGCGTGGAGATAGGTCTGCTCCGCTTTACTCCGCAACTAAACAGCAGGCTGATAATCTTCTTAGAAGGTTGAAGGGGAAACTTAAGCCGAACAAGGAATATCCTATGATTCTAAGAAGAGACGTTTATAGAGCCAACACAAAGCTAACACCGTACTGGCTTAAAATTCTATACATGGAGTTAAAGGCGGGATAAACGTTCCAATCAAAACACATAAGCCAATAACCGAAGATATGGTTTGCAGAGAGGCTAAAATTGTAAGGCGAAAAGGCGAGTGGTTCGTCTACATAACTGTTGAAAAAGAAGTTCAAGAAAAAAACCCTAAATCAGTTTTAGCTGTTGATTTAGGGATAAGATGGATTGCCACAACCGCCAACTCCAACAATCCAAAACCGAAATTCTACGGTAAAGAGCTTAGACAAGTTAAAGGACACTACTTCCACCTTAGAAGATCTCTAGCCCTGAAGAAAGCCTATAAAACTATTAAAAAGATTGGAGATAAAGAAGGGCAAGTAGTAAATGATATACTGCATAAGATAAGCGGGGCGATCGTTAATGAAGCCTTAGAAAACAATTCTATGATTGTTCTCGGAAAGCTCAAAGGTATAAGAAAGAACGGCAAAGGAAGAAAATTCAACAGAAAACTGAACAACCCCATACCATAGATTAAGCCAATTCATAGAA